>SDBT01005027.1_pt1 | contig 22336 bp, 38 predicted proteins | sample 2277101 | NCBI WGS metagenome assembly SDBT01 (sample SAMN10404973, study PRJNA504765) | marine sediment metagenome | isolation source: marine sediment core GS10_PC15, 103 cmbsf | place: Arctic Ocean: Southern Knipovich Ridge | collected 2010 | reverse complement strand
GGCACCGTCATGTTCGTGTGGGAAGGCACGACCTCTGACACCAACGAGCTTACGATCTCAGCACCGGCTGACCCGGCGGTGGACCAGAACTTCACCTTTCCCGATGATGAACTCGCTGATGACGATCTGATCGTAGGCAACGCGGCGGGCACCTTCGAGTACAAGGCGCTCCCCGACTGCGACGCCTCGACCGACCACGATCTACAATACGACCAGACAACCAATGCTTTCACGTGCGACTCGACCGCCGACGATGACTCGCCAGAGGCAGGGGATTATGCGGCGGCATCCATAGATGGCGATGATGTGAATAGCAACATCGCTGGGCGCTCCTTGACCCTGACCGGGGCCTCTCCTGACACCCTTGATGTCGATGTTGAAATCTACACCGACACAAAAGGAATTTGGTTCGAGTCACCGACAGCGGCAGATGATTTCAAGTCGATTTGGGTCGTCAATGGCTTCGCGGCCACCATAACAAAGATTTGGTGTGAATCCGACCAGACCGTCAACATGGACTTACAAATTGATGACGGCACACCCGCTGATGTCAATGGGGCTGACCTAGTTTGCGACAGCACACCGGCGTTCGATGAGTCGATGGGCGGCGACGCTACGATGGCCGATGGGGACCGCTTGGACCTTGTGGTGACCTCTGTGTCGGGCACGCCGACGTTTGTATCAATAATGTGGACGTTTACTAAAGATGATTAGTAGACTCGCATTCTTGGCACTGGCGCTCGCACTGAGCTTGGGTTTATCAGATAACGTCGCCTTTCAACCGAAGGGCCCGGCGGAGGTTTGTATTACCAAATGGAACTGGGTGGACCGGGAAGTTAACCAAACCCCGTTCTGGCAGGCACCAAGGCCCGACAGAGTCCTTGGCGTACTGGATTTACGAACGACGGCGGAGAGAATCTTGAAGGGCGGAGTAGCCCAGGGGCACGTTCTAGTTGTCTACGATACCGCAGGGACGTGCGTGGAGACGAACGGCGCGCTCATTATCTGGGATGCCGACCTAGAGCAACCGTTGGCGCAGACCGAAAAGCAGGCCCTTAGATTAGGCCTTGGAATCGACGAAGCAATTAGCGAACTCACCCTGGGCGACACAATTTTCGCGTTCATGGCTTTTTATTCCGATCCGAGCGGACTTACAAGTTGGAAGCCTCTTCGGGCTGGCCATGACGGCCTTCTCAAACTCCATCTCGGCGGGTATGGCCTAGTGAAGTCAGAGCAATTCGAGTTAGGCCGCCATACAAAGACACTCGAAGCCGAGCAGGAGAATTACCGGCGAGCTAGGCAGCAAGTCTTAGATGGTGAACTACCAGAGGATTTCCACCGTAAATACTTAACGGTTCTGAGTGAAAAATACAACGTTCATTACTCAAACTTCATCCCAAAAGACCTACCCGATGAAGAGCCCCTACCACATGACACGGTGGTATCGGATAATTTTAACAGGAGTAACGAAGAGCTAGACGCGAGTGGTGATTGGGCTGAGTCGAGGGGCGACTTTGATGTCCTAACAAATAAGGCTGATGTTACGGCGACAGATGCCGGTGAAGCGGCGGCTATCTTTGATGGCACTGCTCTATCGACAGATGACCACTACGTCGAGGCGAATATAAATTCTACTCAGGAATTTACCGGCAAGCAGATCACTATTACGGCCAGAATGAGCGACGCCGACAACTCATATATGTTCACTGAGAGCTTTCTTCAGTCTGTGCGGATTCTCAGTAACATAGGTGGTACACTCACGGAACTCGACAGCACCAACCACACCTGGGTTGATGACGAGTTGTTGCGCGGGGAAGTCGACGGAACCTCACTAGAAGTCTTTGTTGAAGGAGTGTCATTTGGAACCGCCACTGATGCGAATATCGACACCGTTTTCAACGCAGGCATCTGGACGGACGGGACAAACACTTCCTTCCGGTGGGACAATTGGGAGGCTGGCGATCTAGGTGCCCCGCCCGCGCCGAGGCGAATCATTTTCATCACAGAATTGCAACGAACAACGCCAGTGGCACCGACTGACGCTGCCTTCCGTGAGAGACTGGCCGCATGAGGGAGTTAGGCTTATGAAAATCTTAGTCGTCGGTGGCATCATCGCTGGGCTGTTCTGGTTTTTCGCCCTGCGTGGCGGCGAGTTTTGATCGACTGCGACGGGCTCTTGATTTTGTCGTGGCTCTGTATCGAATCTGGATTCCTGCCGGTGATAGCCGGGGCGTTCATTTCTTTGGTCGTGGTTGGTGAGAGTGCGTGGATCACAACTCTGCGCAAAACAAGGACACGGAAGCTCCCTGACTTCTTAGATGCGGGCAGACTGTGAAGAGAGCACCGCGAATAACCGAAGTCCGATGGGGACTACGGACATGGCATTTCTTGATATTGGTCGCGTCCTTCCTCATCGGGGCCTATGCCCGCGATCCTGCGTTTTCAATCGTCGGATTTCTGGGCGGGGCCGCTCTAATGGGGAGCCTGATACTGAGGCTATGGAAACCGGATGACGTGATCGTCTGGATAAGGGGCAAGATGAACGGCGGGGAGGCGTAAGCTCATGGCCAACATCGCATGGAAGGTAATCAACGGCTACGGTCCCTACGCCTATCTGCAACAGTCCGTCCGCATAGGCGATAAGGTCATATCTAAGCACCTTCAATACCTGGGTGGCGCAGGCGGCGGGTCGATGATGCGCCCAGGTAAGTCGATCTCCTACCAGGGCGACCCAGTTTTCGCACCGCCGTTCCCCGAAGAGCTACTAGAGAAACTGAAGGACGGTCCGAAAGAGAAGTTATTAGGCGCTACATCCACAGCGCCTAAGTCGGTCCAGGACCGGACCGATGACGCGATCTCTTCGATAGCCGACATCCCGATTGAGGGAGTACCCCCCACGAAAAAGGGAGTGTCCCCCAGAAGGCCCGGTGCCACTCCCGCAGAGATCGCACTCGTAATCGAGCATCCCGATGTAGTCGCTGCCAAACCGCAGGACCGCTTGGACGTCGCCGTGGCCCTCGTGGAGGGCGTGAAGTCGAAGAAGGTCACAGCCAAACAGATCGCGGCCTTCGCAAAGCATCCCAAGGTCACGGACGCCCCCGCAAAGGACCAGTTGAAGGTAGCCAAGGGCCTCGCCGAGCGGCAGGCGCTCTTAGACCTGTCAGTTGCGGCGACACAGTCGAAGCCGGTCGTAACCGCAGCAAAGAAGGCAGCGGTCGGCCAACTGGCCGGAAGTTTATCGGCAATCGCTGGCAATAAGGTATTTTCTGAGAAGAAGGCCGTCGTGCAAGGCACCATTATGCAGCCCGCCCAAAATGGCACTACATGGACCCTCCCGGATGGCACGCAGGTTATGAAGGTGAAGCTCGGACAATTCTCTACTGATGGGGGCATCAGCATTAAGAGTTCACAATCAGCGTTGGCGACAATTACGACCGAGGATCAATTAAGAAAGTTTGTCGCTTCAGCAGTGACCCCGCTGAGCAACGCGCAAGCGACGTTGCTGGCGTCGGCTCAGATTGCAGCACGGAAAGCAATGAACGGGTTCGACAAAGGGACAATCTGGACATTGCCTACAGGGCAGCAGGTCGAAAAGGTTGGCTTAAAGAGTTTTAGTATAGACGGCGCTACTGGCGTCAGCGCTACTGCGGTCATTCAAGACCTTGACGACATTGACTTATCCAACTTCCTGCTTTCCGGGGTCCAACCGACGACAGGAGCATTCATCGACGGATTGTCGGAAGCAGCAGCAGTCAAGAATATGCACTCCGCTGAGATTCATACAACCTGGGAATTGCCTAATGGAGACAAGGTTGTGAAGGTCGCTGATGGCACGTTCTCTGTGGCAGGTGGTGCGTTCGTCGGCCCAAAGGCAGCCATGAAGTCTATCAGCACACAGGCAGCGCTGACCAAGTTCCTCGGCACAGAGACACTTATAATCAACGTTGGCCCGTCCACGGGCGTGCTAACGGTTGAGCAGCGGACTGACCTTGAAGCTCAGATGAATTTGGCAAAGGGGGGGCAAATTCTGCACGTGCCCGAATCTGGCAGCAACACATTGGATTTTGCAGGTTTCTGGGTGAAGACAGACTCCAAAATGCCTGGGTCCGATGTGTTCTGGCAAAAGGATTCCGGCTTCGATACTAAGATCACCAAATCGGTGACTCAAATCGTGAATTCCTTGGCCGTTGCTAAGAGCTTTGACGAGGTGAAGGCTAACGTAGCCGACCTGACTACCACAAAAGAGCCCCCAGGCCCCACGGCTCGCCAATTCCCGTCTGGCCCAACAGCGAAACAAAAGCTAGACCTTGAAGATCAGATGAACCTCGTAATGCCGGGCTCCGTGCTAGTCATACCAAAAACCAGTCCATTCTCTAAATTCGCAGGAAGTTGGAAAAAAGTATCTCCGTCCGCGACTGGGCCTTTCGGTAGTAAATGGACCCAAGTTGAAGGCCTGATGGACGCTTCTAGCCAAGAGTTCATCAACTCAACCCCTGTGATAACAAACTTCGACGCCGTGAAGGCGAATGTGGACGCCCTGGCGAAGCCCAGCACTGGCGCGCTTGCCTTCGGTGATGTCGATAAGATGACGACCGAGCAGGCGCTCAGCTTCGCATTGAAACACGATTCGATAAAGCACGTGTTCGGACCTTTGGGACCACTGGCAAGTAAGCTCTCTGGCGCGAAAACAGAGGACGAATTCAACGAGGTCTGGAAAGGCTATATTACAACTACGAATCTAGCCATAGACAACGCCCACACGGGAGCCGCCGCCGCGCTCGGCTTCAAGGATGTGGACACTTGGAAGAGCCTAATAAGTAAGGCGTCAACCGCCGTTTACTTCAATGAATTAGAAAAAGCCAAATCCTCTGGTGGATTCGCGACCACCACGCCGGAAAAGCAAAAGCTCATGTCTCTTACCGAGGTACAGAACATCCAGGGACCGGCTGCGTTAGCGGTTGCCAAACAATCCGGGCCGCTCACCGCCAATTTACTCGACCTGCTAAAGAACGATCTTGATATCAGCGGGACCGGGCTCGCGAAGGCAGGAACTATCGGCCAAATCAAAGCGTCGCTCGCTACCAAGTTTCAGGCCTGGGGTGACACGACTAGCACCACGATCATCGCGGGCGGTGATTCACAGGCGGCGTCCGCAGGATTCCTCGACGCTGACGCTCGATTGAAGCTCACAATGATAGCGGGCGCTGAACTCTTCACCCAAGCGCTAGCCGAGAATGGCCTACTCACACAATCGGACGCCGACCTAGAGGGCGCAGCAACGGTTAAACCGGTCACGGCCCCTAAGATCACGAATATCCCTAAGCTCGCCAACGGAAAACCCGCCATTGGTGCGATCAACGTCAAGAAACTAGAGGCAGCAGCAGCGAAGGGCACTGAGGCATTGGAGATCGCCGAGGATCAAATACTAGAGAAATTACTCGCGAAATCCAAAAAGGCCGCGATATCGAATGCTGTGGTGGACCTCGTGGGCCAACTGAAGGGCGAGACGCCAACGCAAGAGGGGTCTGGCGACTCAGGACAGGCGGAGATACTAGAAAACGTCGCTACGGGCAAGCAGAAGCTCCCGACACAGTCCACGCCAAGCAAGGCCGCCCAAAAGGCCCAAGAGAAGTCGCTCATAGCCGATAATAAAGATTGGGATGCGGACCTAGAGAAGATTGCCGGACAGAAGGGGTCCAATGAAGGCGGGCTATACAAGGACAAAAAGGTCGGTGTTCTCTACTACGTGAAATGGTCGGGAGACTCGCGGGCTCGCATTGAGAGCCTTGCCAGCGATCTGTACGGTATGGCCGGTGTGCAGATCGCAGACACAAGAGTCATCAAGATGGCCGGTAAGACCGCGATTGCATCCGAATGGATACCCGACGTTGAACCTCTCACGCTAGACGATATGTCGAAGCGGGCCGATGTACGCGAGAATTTCGTTGTTGACGCATGGCTCGCGAATTGGGATGTCGTGGGCCTTCAAGCCGACAATATCGTCGTCTCAAAGGACGGTGCAACAGCCTACCGAATCGACCCAGGCGGATCACTCATCTTCCGGGCGCAAGGAAAGATTAAAACGCTCTCCCCGTTTGTACCGGAGCTAAGTAGCATGCGTGAGCCGGGGACAGCACCGCAGGGCTCACAGGTGTTCGCTGGCCTCACAGACAAGGAATTAAAGGTGGGAGCGGCCAAGGTCGCGGCCATCTCAGAGCAAGACATAGACGAAGCGGTTGATCGGGCAGGACTTCCCCAGCAGATACCGGAGGAACAATTCGATCCCAACGGGATAAGCGCGTTTCTGAAGTCGAGGTTGAAGGAACGTCGGACGAAAATCATAAACGATGTCCTGAACTTTTCTCCTCCGAAACCGCTTACGGCTAAGGATTTGAAGAAGGTCGCTAATCTTGATAATACCGCACTGGAATTGATAATCGCCAAAAAGGGTCAGCTAGTCCCGAATGGCGACGATTCGGTAAAGGCTTTGGTCCACGACGGCATTATTAAAAATCAATTAGGCGACACCCAAGGCAAGAAGTCCGTCGAGGCGCTGCGTGCTGCGTGGGCGACATGGAAAGGCAGCACCACCAACGCACCAAGTAGTGTCATGCGTTGGGCGGGCGCGGAGGTTCGGGGAAGAGGCGATGATGAGATAAAGTCCCTAGAACGCTTTTGGAAGTTCTCAGGAAACGAGGTCGCCAATAAAGCAGCGTTTGCAAAGTATAAGTCGGACCACGGGAACGATATGCTCGCCGCAATGGCGATTTCTGATAAAATGAATACGGCGCTGGTAACTGCGCAGAAGAATCCTATTGGCTTGACAAAGACCGGCAAGAAGAAAAAGCAGGTGAAAACGACAACAGTTTACAGAACGTGGCAGGCGGATCAGGTAACGCACCTCGGATGGAATACGGCCAAAGTCGGCGATAAGTTGCTATTCGATGAGCCCACGTTTTTCTCGTGGAGTTTGGCGTCAAATATCTTTACGCCCACCTACCACGGCCAGATACGAGTCAAGGCGACCATACCTATCGACCAAATCCAAGTGACGGATCGGCTCAACCCAGGCGGCGGGCTAAACCATGAAGACGAATCTTTGTTTTGCTGCCCGGTGACGGAAATGACGGTGATAAAGGCCCCATGAGAAAGCCGAAGATATTTAAGACACCCACAGGTCGAGCCACAGCAGTTTCTATGCTGGGCGACGATCACGACTACAGCGCCGACGATCCCGGAGAACTAGAAGAGTTTTTTAGTGATATGGGGGAAATAGTCGATGGCCAAAAAGACAAGAAAGCCGAAGGTCTTTCCGCCGCCGAACACGAGCCAAGTAGCGAGGGCAGCGGCGGACGAAGCGAGGCCCCGCCTCCCAAAGCGGCGTAGGAAGACGAAGTGAAGCGGGTAGAAATCTTCGATCCGACGACTGGGAAAACTATGATGTTCGTGCCGTTCGTCTGGATGGCACGGCTCATCGTGAAGCATGAGACGTTTAGGCACTGTGATTACGGCTTAAAGCACGAAATTGAGTGGGTATAATCTGCGCCTGCCGGGGTAATGCCGCACCTTCGGATAGCACGGTGTCCTGATCTGTTCTAGCCGTGCGTGGCCCCATGCGGTCCCACTGGCCTAAACTCGCGGCCCAGCAGGCGTGTGAATCATAAATCCTCTGTGGAGCCAAGCCCTGGGAAGAATCGCCCTGACGCTAATTGGCTTTCACCCCTCACGCCGGGTCTGCCTCTCCCAATTTCTGAGGCCTCCACAGTATCTCGCACGATTTCAAGTCGTGTTTATCATGGCCCCTAAGCCCACAGCCACCTGAGCAGTCCACCGTGTCAGTTTTCGAGCTTTCTGACGGCTCGCGGGGACTCTCGGTTCATCACCGAGGACTGTAGCACCTTACCCCTGTGTAGCGAGTTATTCAGTCACAAGAAACTTGAATCTCCACAGAGGATTTATGATTCAGTTGTTAAAAACCTGGATGGGCGACGTACTGGCGAGCGCTTCAAAGCGACTCATAACCCTTGTGCCGAAGGTTGCGGGTCCGGCTTGGGGGTTGGCGTTCCGCTGGCTCCATCCAGGCCAGGTGCGGGCGGGGCGTTTACTTCGTCTGCACGCCCACTATTAGACGACTTGTACGAGCTTATCACGCCGAAGTCGAGAAAGGCAATAGTTGTTAGGCGCTACATTCCGGCGGAACTCCGTCCTGGCATGGCGGGCACTCTAGCACCCAATCCACCTCATCGCCGCCCGGATCGTCTGCGCACGTTCCGTCTTCCTCGAAGCATTCCCAGTCCTCACCACAGATAGGGCAATGGTGGTCGTGAACCAAAAGTCACTTTTTCTTTCTCGTGCGTCCGAAAATCTCGACGGCAACAAGGACTACCAGTAAAAGCATACCGACTGAGCAAAACGCCGTACTAAAGGATTCGTTCACAACGTCAACAACAACAAAAACATCGCCTTCACGTCGTCAAAGGTCAGCACGCCGTCCCCGTCAAAATCGAAGGGGGCGACCTCTTGGATACTCTCGAAATGGTCGGCCAAGAGGACTATATCGCGAAAATCGAGCCTTCCGTTACCGTTCAAGTCTTCTGAGAGCCCATCGCCGTCCAGGTCAGCCACAGGGGCCGTTTCCCCAGGTAAGGTTAGGGCCGTCGCTGTTAAAAACGCTGTACGGGTCACTGAGGCGATGGGGTCACCGCTAGCATCCGTGAGTCTGGTGACCAACGGCGTAACTTCTACCGTTCCGACGTCCAACAACAAGATGCTCACGGTTAAAAGCTTGACGTGAACACCGCCGGGCGTAGCATAATGCGTGACGTCGGCGGCGGCGATCCGCGTGGACGTAGCGCCCAGGGTAACTAGTTTCAAACCCAGAGGCGTGGTCGCGCCGACGATCTCACCGGGTCCGGTGACAGTGACGATCAAATCGAAGCCAGACAGGCCGTTGGGGATGGTATCTATGACCAAGGGTAGGCCGACCGTGTCGCCTGGGCGGCCTTGACCGTCTTCAAACGAAAGATCGACGGCGGATTCCGGCGGGGTGAAATGATTCGCCTCCGCAACCATCCGATATTGGAACATTCCAAAAATTACGGCAATTACGGCAAGGCCCACAAGCGTCAGGTAAAAAGTTAGCTTCATGATTTACACCTCCAAGATGCGAGAGCCCACATAGATACAGCAGCGACAACTACGATAGCTAAAGATTCAATCATGATTTTACACCTTCTACGTCACGCAAAGGCTGCACTAAGCTCAGTAGAGCCACGCTTAAACATGCCCTCAAGAATACCGTCTTCCACTAGCTCGGCAGGGGCCCTGTGCATTGCTGTATTACATTCCTCGTGCATGTAGTCACTATTAAAATCGTTCTCCCACACATACGCCCTATAAACAGCGTTTTCGCCAATGATTATAGCTTCAGCGCACCAAAGACACACATGGCCCTTGCGTACCTTTACGAGCTTATCCTTAAAGACTTGCATTTGAACCCCCCGTTGCTTCTGACACTCTGTAGACACGCGCAGCCCGCCCGGAACGTGTTGGGCGTTTAGTTGGTGTTTTGTCGATTCTGCCTGCAAGCTCTAATTCCCGACACCGTGCCGACGCAGTTTGGTGGCGAAGCCCGGTTTCAACTTCAATTTCATCACAGGTGGCCCCTTCGTCTCCGCGATGCCGTATAAACCGAAGCACCAACCGGGCAAGGTTGTTGGCCTCGACCCGGCTAGCCGCTTCTTGGGATGTGTCAACCCCTACGGAAGGAGGTTCCCCGCCATACAGGAAAAGAGGGTACTGGCCGCCCTCTGGGTACTGTTCCATTTAATCTGCCTCGATTAGCCCGTCGGCCTGTAAGCGCGAGAGCTTATCATCCAGAGTATGCTTTGCGTCCTCAGTTGCTCCAAGGTCCATAAAGTCTCTGGCGATCCGAATCACCTCAACCAAGCCGTCAAATTGTGTACTGTCTTTCCGCAGAGCAACCTGAGATGCGAGACGATCTTCTACATACTCAATAAAGATGACGGCTCTATCGGACGCAGCCCATTCACCGATTGTAAAATTATGAGCGCATAACCTACATCGGCATACATAAACTTTGTGTTCATTTCGATAATTGAAGCTGCCTGACCACCCAGGGCATAGATCGCATCGCCGCCGCGTAATTTCATGATAGTCTGACGTCGCGGCACCGAAGGGCTTTAGCCCCGCCGTGCCGGGCTGGCGCTGCCACGTTGTCTCCATCCGGCACAGACGGCGAGCCACAAAAGCGTACTTGACGTCGCCGTCAACGTGCGTGCCTATCACCCCCAGCCTTCCGCGACAGGATCGACGCCCAGGGCGACGGCCAGCTTTTTGATCGTGGAGAATCGTGGCTCCTGATGACTATTTTCGATGCGCGATACGGTTTCAGTGCTAACTCCGGCGAGGTCGGCAAGCTGTTCCTGGGTTAGCAATTTTCTCTGGCGCATGTCCTTCAAGGCCCCTTCAGCGATTCGCAATCTTCACCTCTACCCTTGCATACAGCGGGAATTCGTCACGAAAGTTCTGATCCCTGAATGGACCAGATATGGCGAAGCGCCGCTCAGCGTACTTTTTCCAAAACATGGCCATTGCATGCCCTGGGCTGGTGGCGGTCAAATCCCATATGAGTTCAATTCGGGCAAACTGCCGCGTTGAAATTCCCGACACGCCCTCTTCTTCACAAGACAGGTGATCGTGCGTTGTTTGCTCTAATACGGCGCTGACTTGGAATTTATGCGTCGTCATGACGTTAGTTTATATATCCGTTAAGGTGTTGACAACCCCACGTTAGCATGATATTACTGTAGGGCGGATTACACTTTAGTGAGAGAGGTGAGCAAATGACCAGCCAAAGTTTTTTCATAGACCACAAGTTCGTGACTCCGTGGTACTTCAGGACTAGGGAAGAGGCGCAGGGGCTTCTAACCGACCTGCGCGACGTCTTTAGTTCCTCGACAGCGATGTTGGAAGCCAAGGTTGAGCCGTCCGACCGCAAGCCCACCAAGGTGCTACAGGGCGGATGGCTGCGAAGTGTGGAGGCGGCCTGATGGACCTTAATTTCAGCTTCGTCGCCCGCCACATCAGAGATGGCCTAAAGATTGTCGAGGAAGAGAATATCGACCGCGAATTATGGCCCGGAGTGATAGCGACGGGCCTGATGAACGATTGGAGGGAATGCCAAAGGGCTGAGCGACAGAAGATGTCCGATATCGCCTTAGCTCTAGTGATGAAAAGAAGAGGGAGCAAGATCATGCCTAGTTCACCAATCAGATACGAAGTCGTCGGCGGCACCGGGGACGTGCTGATAGACGAAGTAAAAGAGCTTCACGGTGGCAATTACGCCATCAATACTTCGAGTCGTTATACGCAAGGTGATCGCCTGTTCTATTACTTGATGTGCCAACCGATCACGGTCAATGGCCTTGGTGACCCCGAAAATGAATGGGGCGAAGTAGAGAATATCGAAGGGGTAGAGGGCGAAACTTCTTGCGACTTCCTCCGCACAATCAACGACGCTTTTCAAACTCGATTCATGTGTTCCGACGGGGGATGGGATTGCCTAGAAGATAACCCAGGCAACGAGATGCCGTGCAAAGTGAGGCCGGAGCATGTCTGAGAGGAAAACCGGACAAGGTTACCAAGCAAAACAGGTCTTTACCGAGCAGCACGAAGGGACCGTGAAATGCGGGTCTTGTCTTACCCGTCTTGAAGTCACCATTCCACCTGACGACCCACAGCGCACGCCCTGGGAAGACGCCCCTCTTCTACAAATAGCTCGTTGCCATCGCCATCCCGATGTCCGCCCGATGTTCATATATTGGACAACGTGGGAATCATGAGAGCCCGAATTGTTTGTTACAGAGGCCGTAGTATCGCATTGCGGAAGGGGCGGCCACCAGCGAACGCAACACACATAATCGAAGAAAGGATGCCTTCAATGCCTAGAGTCACAACCACCACCAAGTCAAAGCGCGGCAAGGAAATCAAGTGCGGGCGATGCGGCCTGGAAATCACCCCCGGCATGCCATACGTCCACTTCCAACGCTATCGGAGCGCCAAGCAGATTCGCTGCACGCAATACAAGTGCCGACCGCGTCAATCGCAGCTTACGGGGTCCGATAAACTGTCGACTCTCTATACCATCCAAGAGTCGATGGACGACGGAATGCAGGCGTTCATGGCCAACGCCGAAGGAATAGACGAAGACACGTTGCAGGGCTTCGCTGATGAACTTGGGACTTGGTCAGAGGAAGCGCGAGAGGTGGGCTCAGCCTACCAAGAGAGCGCCGATAATATGAGTGAGCATTTCCCAGGCGGATCGACACAGATCGAAGAGATTGAAGAAAAGGTTGCGGCCTGCGAAGAGTTCGCCGAAGCACTAGACCAAGCCGCGTCGTCTGTGACCGACGTTACCTTTGAAGACGAAGAGCAAGGGGACGTCGCCGAAGCCGTCAACGAAATCTTTGTTGAAGCTGCCAGCACGTTGACGTTGTGATATGAGCCGCAAAAGTCGATGCAAATGCCCGTTATGTAGTCCGGCACCGCTCCCCGAATTGGCTAGTCGATTGAAGGCAGACCGTAAGCGGGCGCGGGGCTACTCACTCAGGGGTAAGAGCTACATCCTTGACGGACAGCGAGTGGCGGGCGGGGCATACATCCAAGGCGAGGATGGCTTCTCGGTCCACGTAAAGAACAAATATCCAGAGATATTTAGAGAGGGATAAAATGCACACTTACAGGGTTTCAACGAAATTGGCTCAGATATGGTCGGTTGAGGTAGCCAAGGCGTCCAACCCTCACACCGCCATCAAGAAAGTCCTATCCCCTAATGGCAACAAGCCCTTCAATTTACGACGGCACGAAGAGGTTACGGTCAAGATTAGGCGGATTTTATGAGACGGGTTTTCAAGTACCTATTTTATGCGATAAGAACCGTCGTGTGGATAATCGTACTGTTAGTGGCCATCGCTGTGACTCAGGATTTTTTGGACCGTATTCGTTAGCCACCAGCCAGAGCGCCGATTGGCAAATTGGGATGTTTATTATTCCGAGAATTATTCCGGCGGTATTTGCCAATCGGCGCTCCATCGGGCGGCTAAGGCGCTAAACCACTTTGAAAGGGGGATTCTACAACTTAATACACGTGAAGTAACCGTACATGCAGCCGTCCGGCTGTCCTGAATAGCGAACGTGCAGCGCCGGAGCCCGTGCCTCTCCGGCGCAAATAAAAAAGAAAGGAACAATATGGCGACGAACGTATTAAACAAGCCAATCAGTGAAACCATTGCAGACGTCAAGGCCCGCGTAGAGGCCACTAATCCCATTGACCGGCGATCACCTCTGGCCCGCTTTGTCTTCCGGCTGTCTTCCACCGGCGAGGCCAAGTTGCAACCGCTCCGGGCCGACAATATCTCGCAAGTCGATTTAGTGCCCGCGAATATCGAACTCAGCGAGCTTGCCCTCGACCAGCTTTTACAGCGCCTCAACTATCCTAGGAAGTTGTTAGACCGCCTTCCGGTCAACAATTGCATGCTCGACATCAACTATCTCATGCAGAGTCTTGGTGATGATCGGATGGCTCTTATCAGGATGATCGAAGGCGACACGGCGCGGGCTATCCTGGGAAGCCGCTACACACCCCTGGACGATCTAATGTTGTTCGAGGTGTGCGCAGATTTCCTTGAAGGCGCTACGGTCCGCTACGAGTCGTTTGGGCCGCTCAGTACGCATCTGACAGTGACCTGGGCCCCTGAAACCGAGGAAGAGTACAAGCAAGGGCTCCACCGGGGAATTCACATCGCCAATTCTGAAGTGGGGATGCGGTCGATCACGATAGGGGCGGTCGTGTACCGTGAGGTCTGTTCCAACGTCCTACCCGCAGTCGGATTAGGCCCAGGCGGTGGAGAGGGCACAGACGGCAAATTCTACAACAACAGCCAGTCCAAGGGTAAGCACGACCTGAAGGGCGCTATTCAGGGCACAGTGGAGGCCGGATGGCGTTTCTACCACCAAGGCGACCCGAATATCCTGCGGGACTTCGTGAGGGACGCGATTTCCGACAGCCGCAGCCAGTACGAAGGCGTCATGGCCCGGTGGCGGGAAGGGCTCACACAGATGGTGTCAGAGCCCATCGCAGCTATTGAGAGCCTAGCGGATTCCAACGATCTGACGTCGGACCAACTGAAACGGGTTCTGATGGGTTGGAGCGAGGAAAAGGCCGAAAGCGGCCCGGACTTCGCGAACTCCGTCACGGGTATAGTCAACGGGTTCACGCGGGCCGCGCAGGGCTACGACGATGCCGAGGAACGGTACAAGATTCAGGTGGCCGGAGCTAGCGGCTTCGCATACCTGACCTAGAAGGTTCGGAAGGATGGGAGGCCCTGCCACGGCAAGAAACAGGGCCTCCCCGGATGGGTGGAATCTGGATGCTAGCGTACACACAGCGAATTATTAAAGGTGAATAGCATGTCAATGAAATACGAATTTCCGAAGATGACTGAGTTGATTCCAGAACAGGAACTAGACGACGTCAGAATTATTCATCGAACTGTAACCCATGACGAAATTGTTGGCCAGAGCCTAGCCAATCTAATGTTGGGCGGGCCGCACTGGCTTCACAGTTCTATGAAGCCGGGAACGTATTGTACGATGCGAATCGACGGCCGGTTGGTCATGTCGGACACCTGGATGGAACGATTCACCAATCAAGAGATAATCGAAAAGGCAACAGGAGACGTATTGATCGCCGGTCTAGGTATCGGCCTAATCCTTACGTTGCTAGAAGGTAAAGATGAAGTCGATAGCATCACGGTCATTGAAAAGAATAAGGCGGTGATTGATGTTATCGGTCCTTGGTTCGACAACCTGATAATCGACATCGTTCAGGCCGACGTCTTCACGTGGGAGCCACCACAGAGCTATGACACAATCTACTTCGACATCTGGCCGGATATATGCGACCAAAACTACGAAGAAACGAAGACACTTCACAAGAAATACGGTCGTTATTTGAGACGGTCCAACCCAGACCATTTCATGCAATCTTGGATGCGTGATGAATTTCGGAAGATGCGCAGGCGGGCCATACGGGAAGGTGGGTACCATGATGGGTAAATTAGATCGCGAAATCAAAATCTATTGAGCTGTGGTTGTGAGGTACGGTCGTACCTTGGAAGAGGGATTCTTACCAGTCTACTCCGTCGACACGGAGGAAGAGGCCCGACAGTTGTTGACGACGGCCTGCCCGACTAACTTGGCCGGTGAGTTCATTTCGCCCGAATTGGCGCGTGAGCAGACCTTGGAAAACCTAGACGCCTTTGGCGACCGCCTCGAAATGCTGCATTCCGAGATGAAGGTTTGCCAATGCTACCTTGAATGCCGGGATGATTCGATGTCGGGGCGATGGCACACGCATGAAGAACAGCCTTGTGCTACACATCCCGAAGCGCCGATGTTGGGGGTTTAACAATGCACCGTGAATTTCTGATCCGATATTACCCCGTGTGGGTGAGGGATGGCGGCGGAACAGCGGAATCTCTTGCCGATTACCTTTTGAGTCGATGGGGGATGGTCCAGGGGGCGCATGATGAAAGAGTCATGCGTGCGGGATTTGGTAAACCGCGCCCGATGCTGGCTAGTCGAAGCTGCTGGCGCGACGCGCACGATAATTGCAAACTCATCGAATGCCAATGCACCTGCCACTTCATCCCCACAGTGACCCCGACATTGAGGGGTAAATAAATGGGAATTAAAGATGACGTTGCGGCGCTGAATAAGAAAAGTGTTGACGAACTGTACGGAGTCGCTGAACAAGGCCTAGCGCATCACCTCGAAAACGCTCATGACAACAGCGACGCTTTCGAGCGGGGCCGGTCGCAGGGTCAAAAAGATGCGTGGCGAACTGTGATTCGGCTAATCGGAATCCGCACGCCCATTGCAGGCATTCACTCTGCTGGCTGTCCACTTTGCGGGAAGGGGTCTTATTGATGGAGTTTTGCCAATGCGGGCATGAGATGTTCAAGCATGATGATAGGTGGCGCGACTGTTGGGGTGAGCCTTGTGATTGCAAAATGTTCCGGCCCTTGCTTAACGGGCGCTTCCCTGCTGAATGGATACGACTAGAGCCTCGCCTTAACCTATAGTAATTCGCATTGAGAGAGGTGTTAAGTGAAAACGGCATATAAGGAAATCTCGTTTCGCACCGCGTCCCTGGACCTCTTGGGGCGTTGTAATCAGATCATAGAACAGTATCAGGCCCAGGGCTTCCGCCTGACATTGCGTCAGCTTTATTACCAGCTTGTGAGCGCCAACATAATCGCCAACACCGAGCGCAGCTATAAGAACCTCGGTAAGTTAGTGAGCCAAGGCCGAATAGCTGGTGTGCTCGACTGGGCGGCCATCGAAGATCGGCTCAGATCGCCGAGGAAAGTATCTGAGTGGTCATCGCCTGAATCACTGATGAACGCGGCCATCCAGGGGTACAAGCTTCCCAGGTGGGAGTCACAGCCTCAGTACGTCGAGCTTTGGTGTGAGAAAGACGCCCTTGCGGGCGTTTTGACGCCAATCACGACAGACCTACACGTGACACTGATGGTTAATCGGGGCTACAGCAGCCAGTCCGCAATGAAGGAAGCGGCGGAGCGGCTTGAAACCGCAGACATCAATGAGAAGGTCATCAAGATCATCTACATAGGCGACCAAGACCCTTCCGGTGAAGATATGGTCCGTGACGTCCGCGACCGACTGGACCTACTCACACGGGGCTGCGAAATCGAGGTCGTCAAGGTCGCGATTACTGAGGCGCAGATTACTCAATATAACCCGCCGCCCAACCCGGCCAAGATGACCGATTCCAGGGCCGCCAAGTACGTTGAGAAATTCGGAGTATCGTCATATGAGGCGGACGCGCTGCCTCCGAACGTCTTGGCGGCGGTCGTCAGAGAAGCCATCGAAGCCGAAATTGACGATCCACTGTGGGAAGAGAGCGTCGACCGCGAGAACGACGATAAAGACCTGCTACGTGAGGCACGGGATGAAGTAATGCGTAGGCGGGAAGACAGGATTGAATAGAATGAGAAAGTGGCCTAAACCAGTGACGCCGAATCCATACGTGCGGCCTGAACTACCGCTTTGGTATCGGCTGGTCATGCTAGCCATCATGATCGCGGCGGTCCCGTTCATAATCGCCGTTCAAATTATTTAGGGGGGGAGCTAATGCAAGAACACGACGTTAAAGAAGACAAGCCCGTCGAATGTATCGGGTGCGGTAAAGATTCCGGTTTGATTCGCTGTGAGCGGTGTGGATTTTACTTTTGTCCAGATTGCGAAGGGAAAATGAAGGATTGTAAATAGGGTTAGATGTTGAAAGCCGTAGGGCCCTGGGGTTGCGCATCCCAAGGCCCTATCTTTTGGCCGGTGCTGCTACTAAGGGGCCCAGGTGACGTTCCGCTACTTTGTCACGATCTCCGGCTACTAAGGCCGTTGCTCTTTTCCCCCAACGTCTTGGAAGACGGCTGCCTGGGCTCGCCAAACGTACTGAGCTACTGGGCCCCTCACATCAGCCTATGGGGTCGGTATCCCGTTGCAAAAGCGTACTACACCGGGTCCATCAGGTCAATGCACCTCGCGCAGGTGACGGCGGTCGAGTCGAGGGTCCAGGTGGAGCGGAACATGTCGATAGAACGGGGCCGCTTGAAACAGACAACGGATACACCGCCCTTGTTATTCACTTGACCAGCCATGTGTATCTTGCGCGGCATGTAAACGCTCACTCTGACTTCTACTTTTACGGCAAATGGCCGTATGCTTGTCAAATTACCTTTTCCAGGCATCCAATGCAGCGGGATAGTTCCTGACCTTTAGGTCGTGCGGTAAGGCCTCGATATCGTCTGCCTTGCCTTTCAGGCCGTGTTGTTTGGCATACCGAGTGCCCATTTGCTTGACGAAAATCGGCGTTGATGTTGCCTCTGTTTTAAGGTCCAACATCGCTTCCTGTATCCCCCCATAGCACTCACGGGCGTCGGGGCCGGACTCACCGCCGAGGATGAGCCAGTCTAGCGCTGGTCGATCAGGGTAGCAATGGCAGGGGTCACAAAATGAATCCGGTTCAGGGGCCCAGTTGTTGTGCTGGCACCTGATGTTCGGACCAGTCCACGGGAACAGTGTGAACGGCTTCAAGATCGGCTCGGCAGATACGAATCGAACGGCGGCGGGTGTATACATAAGCTTGGGCAGGCGGTCATCGGCCCAATACTGATTTTCGACTGAGACGCCCATCCAGACGTTTTTAAGGGGCCAATGCCACCAAGTGTCCCACCAAGGATCAGAAACGTCCTCTCCGCGCTCGTAGGCGATCCTCATGGCCTGTGCGCCTGCCCTCGCTTCTGCACTCATTAGGCTCGCGGCTTGTTCTGACGTCTCGACATGAACGCCAGATGCGTCTTTCCGGGTCATGTATTCCAACATTCGATCAGGGCGCTTCGTCAAGATTTGGAAGATGTGGCGGTCCGCCAGCGCCATGATCCCGAACATCTTATCCCTGAATTCGTCGGGGATGTCTTCGTGAAAGAAATCGCTGGTCGAATTCACAAAGAAAACCGTGGGTTTCTTGCGGCGGAGGGGCGCGTCGAGACGATCTTCATGGCAGATGATCTCGGCCTTCCCAGGGAGGTAGCTGCCGCCGTTTCTGTTGAACCTGATAGCGTATTGCTCGGCGTAGCATTTGGCGCACCCAGGGCTTATTTTTGTGCAACCTGAAACCGCGTTCCATGTCCACTGGGTCCATTCAATCTTACTCGCTGGCATCTTTAGCCTCCTGCCATGTTTTGACGTACAGAGCTAGTATATCCGGTTCAAATGCTTCAAATTCCTTGACTTGCTGGATGAGATCATCTGCTATCTCCACGGCTTCACTGTCGAAAATGTAGCCGTTGTCAATCCCTCTGTCCAACGACTCGTTTACCAGTTCTTGCACCCACTTAAATTTGACTCTATCGCCGCAAATAGGGCAGTTGCCAATGACGATGTATGAACACTTCCTAGTGACGCGCCTCATCCCATCCTTGCCTTCTTTGAATTGGTCTAAGACGGGGGCCATTGTGGATTTACCTGTCTTCAAGTTCATCATGAACCCAAATCGCAGGACACCTTGGTCCCTGAGAAATTCCAGGTGGCCGCATTCTGTAGTCGCGATAGGTGTAGCTGTTGATGACGTCATAAGAATCTCCTAATTACGTGGGACTCAGCGCAAAGGTAAATGCGGGGGTATCGCTTGGATTTGAAGGGAATTTGCTGCCTTCGCTGCCTTTTGTGCCACCTCCCGACACCGCAGCGCTCGCAGTAACTTCCTCCACGGCTGAGACGGTGGCTGCGTAAAGGAAGATTGTTGCGGCAACCGTACTTCAAGCACGATCCACAAAATTCGCTCCATCGAACGGCCTCCTTAGTCACAATAATATTCCCTTCCCCTTGGCCATTCGGGGTGTTCTTGAAGCCATTCAACGACCCACGGAACAAGTGGTGAGGCGCTTCGCGGTTCGTAAAGAATCTCATCGTTGGCGACGACCACCACTCGTGGGTCGAGGATTAGTATTTCGCCACGGCCTAAGAATGTCGCACCCGGTATGCGTGTAGGTTCCAGAATTTCTATGACAGGCGAGGCCATCGGCTCTGCGACGGGCAAAATCCTGTATCCCAGCCATTTCCCGTTAACGGTGAATTGGTGGTTCGACACTGCCATATGAACTGTGATTTCAGTCACGGTACTCGCTCCATAGACACAGCCCAATCCCTGTAGCCAATGTCCTTCCCCATTTTTCGAGATACCCGCTCGAACATTCGCCACATTCGACTATGGTCGTAGCAAAATAACGCGATTGATAATCGGCGCTCTTTGCAAGTCATCACGCGACAGTGAGGCGACTTAATCATGATACTCGTCTCTTGCGGGCCGCCCAGGACGCCCTTTGCTGAGCGTTGCGAATCACGGAGTGTTTGGCGCAATGAACCCTGCCTCGGATTGTCGCCTCACCGCACGACTGACACAGACCGAACTCCTTACACACCGCTCGCCGCCGTGCTGCGCGCAGGCGCTCGTAGCGCTTCCGCTGGAAGTCGGTCATGTAGTCGCATCCGCCCGGACGGCTCATGGTACTCGCTCCATCCATTTTCCTGTGTCTGGGAGTAGCTGTAGGTAGATCAGTGTCGTTTGCAAGCTCGCATGGCCGAGCCACAAGCTCACCTGATTGATCGGCACACCGTTGGCCAGCCAATGCCGGGCAGCCGAGTGGCGCAGGGTATGGGTGGCGACCTTGCGTCCAGGGGTCAACACGTTTGCCTCTACGGCAGCCTTCGCGGCCAGCTTATACCACCTCCACGCCGTTGATGTGTGCGCTTTGACCAAGTGACCGGTCTTTTGGCGGTTGTAGAGCATGAAATTCGCTAGCTGTGTTGCGAGTTCGGGATGGAGAGGCACCAACCTCGACCTCGACCCCTTTCCAAAACGCACCCTAAGATGCGGCACGTCAGTCGAGTTAGGCGCTACATCAATATAAATGTCGGCAGCGTTTGCCACAGCGCCTAACTCTATCGGCCCAGCGCCTAAGTGGATGTCTGCGACCTGAATATCCAGGGCCTCGGCAATTCTCAGCCCGGCCCTCCATTGGAGCATCATCAAAATCCGAGCTTCTGGGTGCGGCGCGAATTGGATCACAGCGTCGATCTCCGGTGATTCCAGGTATTCCGGGATACTTTGGCGACGTGAAACATGTCCGCTTGCTCTGGCCCTCTGTACGGCCTTCCTGGACGCCACCAAGGCCGTTGTCGGCCTACCTACTTTCATCAATGAGCCCTCTATACTCCCCAGGCTTAGTTTCAGCAACGAGCCTCGCCGTCGCTTCATTTAGTTCTTGGCTATATTCCCCATGCTTTCCACCTTGGTAGCCTACCCAACACCCACAGGACTGGCACCGCGCCTTCCCATTCCCTGCCCACGACCAAAGAGTGAAATAGCTTCTGCCACCGCACCGGGCGCACGCGGCCCTGATTTCGGACCGGCCAGAAGCGAGGGATACATAGCCGACGTTAAATCCCTCCCAAACCGTATTGTCCTTGGGGTCGACGTCGTTCATGGGCTCACTAAATAGGCGTGGCCAGTTTCAACCTCGACAGAGTGGCCCTTTTTACTCGCGTGGATCGAAGCGATCCCCAGGACGTTTCTAGTGAAGGCGGTCCAGTCACAATCTTTGCAATAAGCCCGATAAAGCACCAAGCCCCCTTTTACCGTCGCCATCACACATCACCTATCATCTTGGCTAAAACATTGTCTGGGACTTCCCATAATCCCAGAGCGCCACGGCAAGGCATTGGCTCAGAAAAGTTCACAGCGTCTTTCAGCGACCAAGCCCACCGGCCATGTCCGTAGTCCCCAAATGCGGCCTCTTTTTCTGAGATGCCTTGTATGTCGTCAGTACGGCATGAATCCACGATCTCCACGGTCCCGATGATCGAACCCAGAGGCATTGGCTCGACAGCATATAACTGTAAAGCGGACAGGTAGTGTGGAGGGCTTGTGATTAAATCACGTGCCCACCTTGGGAAGGTCTTAGTTGCGTGGATGGCTATGCGCCCACGTAGTTTCGTATTCCACGAGCGTGTTTCGACGTGTTTTTCTCCCATGACGACTAGCTGGGCCCACGGCTGTGTTAATGATAATGCTTTCATACCGCGACCTCGGCGTCCGTAGCCATATGTTGCCGCACCCAATCCAGCAGCCGTTGGAACAGAATTTCAGGTGTCACGTGGTTGAAATACCCCGCCTCTTCGTCGTTCACAAAGGCCAGCACCTCAACGAGTGTCCGTGTAACACCCAACTCCGCCGTCCCCATATCGCGGGTCCGGCCTAACTCTTCCCAAGAACTCCAATCACCACGTCGCGGCTTCCCCTCTTGAAGCTTTGTCCAGGCGTCTTTCGGGGTCATGCCACCATCCACGTAAGATCGGTACAGCCAAGCGCCCACGACACAAACACGCGTGCCGTCACATAGACCGCCGGTGATAAGCTCTTTATGGGGCATCATGAGCAAGGCGCGCTCCAATTCACGGAGTGCTTTTCGCCCAGGACGTCCGTTAAGGACTTTGTTCCTCCGGGCGGTCCACCGGCCTAGCGACAGAATATCGTCAACGTCGCCGAGGTCATAGTCACCGTTGAATCGGGTAGTCATTTAATAACCTCGTGTTTCTTCAATAGTGCCGCTGCCATACGAATAGATTCACCCGCCTCCTGATCTTCAACACTTTGCCCAATAGGAAGGTC
>SDBT01005026.1_pt1 | contig 22337 bp, 16 predicted proteins | sample 2277101 | NCBI WGS metagenome assembly SDBT01 (sample SAMN10404973, study PRJNA504765) | marine sediment metagenome | isolation source: marine sediment core GS10_PC15, 103 cmbsf | place: Arctic Ocean: Southern Knipovich Ridge | collected 2010 | reverse complement strand
TCATTTATTTCGGCTCTGGAATCAATTGCTTCATCGGCCGCTTTTTGCTTTTCGACATCTAGGGTAGTGGTAATTCTGAGGCCACCTTTTTCGAGGGCCTCTTTGCCATATTTTTCTTCTAAAACCTGCCTCACATACATCACAAAGTGAGGCGCAGTGATGTCTTCGCGGAAAGGCACAAATTCTATGCCATTAGATTCAGTTATGGCCGTGTCATACTCCTCCTCGGTGATATATTCAAGAAGCCGCATGCGCTCGAGCACAAAGTCTACACGACCTTTCACATAGATATCTCGAACCTCTTCGCCTTCGCCGTAAGTGTAGATCTTTCCGAGCAGTCCCTTCGCAATGAAGTCAACAAGCTCTTGCTCTGTGCGAATGTCCTGCCTAAGTATTTCTTCCTCACTCAGTTCAACCTGCACGTACATGTTGTTACCGTAAGGCGAGTAATAGGTAGGCGCTTTTGGAACAGCGGCCAGGACGGCACTTTCAGCAATCGTCAGTTCAGCAGCCGGTTTGCCGAAAAAGGTTTGAGAAGCCACCTCGATTCCATAAATATTGGCGCCATAAGGAATGCGGTTGAGATACATTTCCATAATTTCATCTTTCGAATATCTTCCTTCGAGCTGGAGAGACAGAATGATTTCTTTGGCTTTACGTGTATAACTGCGTTCTGGGGATAGGAAGGCGTTTTTGACGAATTGCTGAGTGATAGTAGAACCACCACGAGCCTGAGAACAAACATGTAATTCACTGCAAACTGCTTTTAGAAACGCTGCCATATCAACTCCGTGGTGCTCATAAAATTCATCGTCTTCAATCGCCATAGCTGCCTTGGTTGCGTAAGGCGAAATTTGGTCATAAGGAATAATTTTTCGGTTTTCATCTCCATGAATGGCATAGAGGACTTCTTCGTTGCGATCAAGGATAAGACTGGACTGAGAGGCAACCAGATTACGGACATTATCGACGTTCGGCAGGGTTACAATCACTGCGAACATCATGAAAAAAACCAACGCAAAGATGAAGGCGGCAATACCGATAACAATATATTTTGTTTTTTGCCAGATGGAGCTTCCTTCTTTTTTGATCCCCTCATGCAGAAGATGCATACGCATCCTCATTTTATTGAAGTGATTTCTCATCTTTTTTTATAGGTAAAAGCAATTGTACGTTTTCTTTCAGCTTTTCGGACCAATTGAAGCCGAGCTCCTTCATATCAATCTTTAACCTTTCTCCGCTTATCAGCCATTTTGGATTGTATTTTAACATGTTCATAATCTGTTCTGCAGTGACAGCATTACTCATCTGTAGGATAATCTGTCTTCCCGCATTTCCCATAGGAATGGACTTAATATTGGTTAGCCCGACCTGTTTAGCATAGATCTTAATTTCAAGAATCTGGAAAAGATTGCTAACTTCTTTGGGGAAGTGTCCGTATTCAATCATCAAATCCTCTTTCAGCTCATTTAGAAGATCGATTTTATTAACTGAAGATAATTTTTGATAAACGTTTATCTTATCTTTGGTATTGGGAATAAATGTATCCGGTATGTAGGCTGGCAAAGGTAGTTCGATGGAAATATCCTGCATCTCATGGTCATCGCTAATTGTTTTGCCTGCTTTAAGCTCCTCGATGGTCTTGTTGAGCATGCGGAGGAAATGGTTCATACCAACCACCTTAATGGTTCCATGTTGGTTGACACCAAGAATGTCTCCTGCTCCGCGGATTTCCATATCGCGCATGGCCACCTGGAAGCCTGCTCCAAGCTCGGAAGCATCTACGATGGCCTTAAGGCGCTTTTTAGCATCTAGTCGAAGATGACGAGACTTATAAAGAAAATAGGCATAAGCTTGTATCTTGCTTCGTCCGATGCGTCCACGTAGTTGGTACATCTGTCCCAAGCCAAGGTTTTCCGCGTCGTCTACGATAAGAGTGTTTGCCGTTGGCAGATCGATGCCGTTTTCGATGATGGTTGAGGAAATTAGCACCTGATACTCACCCTCTTTGAAATTCATAATGCGGTCCTCCAGATCCTGCGACTGAAGCTGACCATGAGCTACCATAAATTTGATTTCCGGCATTAATTTTCGCATTTTTCCCGCGATACTTTCGATGGTTTTGACTCTGTTATGCAGGAAATACACTTTTCCATTCCTTGCCACTTCTTTTCGAATGGCATCAACAATTAGGTTGTCACCGTATCTTCTCACTTCAGTGATGATTGGCAGTCTGCCGGGGGGCGGAGTGGTAATGGTGGATATATCGCGAAAATTGTTGAGAGCTAGATTGAGTGTGCGAGGGATTGGGGTGGCAGTGAGGGTAAGGATGTCGACCTGACTGCGGATTTCTTTGAATCTTTCTTTCTGCTTCACACCAAAACGCTGTTCTTCGTCGATTATGGCGAGACCGAGATTGAAAAATTTTACATCCTTCTGAAGCAGGCGATGAGTGCCAATTAGGATGTCGATATCACCTTTTCTTAGTCGCTCAAGAATCTCCTTTTGTTCTCTGGCTGTTCGGAAACGACTGAGCATTTCGATACGAAAACCTGTACTCTTCGCCCTTTTTTCAAATGATTTAAGGTGCTGATCCGCAAGAATTGTTATGGGGGCAATAAATGCGACCTGTTTACCGCCTTCAACCGCTTTGACGGCCGCACGCATGGCTACTTCGGTTTTTCCAAAACCAACGTCTCCACAAATCAGACGGTCCATCGGTTTGTCGGATTCCATGTCTTTTTTGACATCTAAAATAGCCTTCATTTGGCCAGGCGTTTCTTCGTAAGGGAAGCCCCTTTCAAATTCTTTTTGCCTTTCGGTATCTAAACCATAATTGTGCCCCTTAACCTGAGCGCGTTCAGCGTAAAGCTTGAGGAGCTCTTTAGCAATTTTTTGGGTTTCTTTTTTAATCTTCTGACTGACAACCTTCCAGTCAGCGGCTCCTAGACGGCTTAGCTGAGGCTCGTTGTCTTCTCCTCCGACATACTTACTTATTTTATCAGCTTGATCGATGGGGATGAATAATCTGTCATTTTCGGCGTATGCAATCTCCAAATATTCACGTTTGATTTCATCTATGGTCTTATGCACCACTCCCAAAAACCTGCCGATTCCATGGTCAAGGTGCACAACCAAATCACCAATCCTCAGACCTGTCAGGAAGTCGAGATTAATCTTCTGTACACTTTGGTTCTTGGCAGTTTTGCTGAGATTAAAAATCTCCTTATCTGTCAGAAATTGGATTAGTTGTTGAGGGGCCTGGAAAGAAGTGGGAACGGTTTCTAGCTCATCGGCATCGATGAGAATAATTTTTTCATCATCAGATGACTTTGTGCCAAAACGTATATTCTCCTCGTGGAAAATACTAGTTAGCTCTTTGGTTCGCTTAGTTAGAATGTTGATTTTCCAGCCTCTTTGGGACTTGTCGCGCAGATCGTTGAGAAGGTCAAAAAGATTGTAGTACTTAAGAACCGATAGATACCGGAGGTGGAAGTAGTCCTCATCGCTTTTTGGAAAAGAGGTGAAGTGCAACTGACTAACTTCAAAACTGTCTATTGTATCTGTGAATATCTCTTCCTCATCTATATCATCAATAATAATCAGGTCGTCTTTTGTACAGTTTTCAAGAAGGCCACCTCCAGTGCCGATGACATTTATAGGCAGGACATCAATTTGTTTGAGCTCTTCTCCAAGCCTTTTGGTATCTTGGTCGAAATACCAAATACCAGTTACCGTGTCGTAATCTAATTCAATTTTAACAACCGAATCATGATTGGGCGGAAATATGTTGATTACTCCGCCCGAACGGCGGCATTCTCCCTTTTTAAGGGTAAGATCTACACTGGGATAGTAACCCATTCTAATTAGCTGATTGAAGAACTCAACGACTCTCACATCCTCACCCTTATTAATAACCACCCCAGCTTCCTTTATCTCTTCGTAAGTGGGAATGGGTATTTGAGCATCTTTTCGGTTAATCAGATAAACCCTGTCCTTCTTTTCGTTTAGTCCGGCGATCATTTCTGTCAAACGATAGTCTTCTTTGTTTTCCGAAGTAAGATTGTCGAGAGCAACGATTGGGTCTTCGATCCAAAAAGGAAGGTTATTCTGGATTTCATAGATTTCTTTGTTGTTGTTGGTTATCCAAAATATATTCTTAATACCCTTCTGTTTTTTCAGGGAACTTATCAAATAGCATTTTGAGGTAATATTTGACACACCTGAAAGAACCAAAGGGCTCTTTGGTGTCAATTTGGCAAACTCCTGTTTATGGAAATTCAGCGGAAAAAACTGACTAATATTCATTGTCTATTGCTGTAAGAGGCGCGGAAATTAAATTTTAAGTGGCATAATTATGTGTGTGTAACCCTTGCCTTCTTTTGGCTTGAGGATTACTGGTGCAATCTTATCTCCAATTTCAAGTATTACTTTGTCTTTTCCAATGCTACCTAGTGCATCCAAAAGGAATTGGGAGTTTAAAGCAATTTCATTACTTTCTCCATCAATTTTTGTGTCCAGAGTTATTTCACCCTCCCCATACTGGGTTGATTCGGTGGTTACTATCACTTTTCCATCAACTATTTTCAGGATAATCTTGTTGTTATTCTCCCTGGCAAAAATATTAATACGTTTTAGGACTAGGCTTAGGGCACTTACTTCAAATTCCATCTTCGTTTTCGAAGACTTAGGAATTATCTGTTCATAATTTGGGAATTGCCCTTCAATTAAACGAGAAATGAGCTCGACCGGCCCCGCCGAAAACATAATCTGGTTTTTGGAAATAATGATTGTCATATCCTCATCACCTTTCATTCCATCAAGAATAGCGCCAAGTTCAAGAATTGTTTTAGCAGGAACAATACAATTAACATCACCGGAAATATTTGTAACAGCGAGTACTTTTTCGGACAAACGATAAGAATCGGTAGCTACCATTTTAAGCTCGTCCTTTTCGGCTACAAAATAAACACCACTTAAAATTGGGCGGGTGGTATTTAAGGCTGCCGCAAATACTACTTGTTCAATCGCCTTTTTCAAATCTTTTATCTTTACTGTCATTCCACCTTCTTTTTCAACCATTGGAATAGGTGGAAATTCAGATGCAGGAATGCCTTTAATCCTTGTTTTTGAATCACTTGTCTTAATCTGGATATCTCCACTCTCTACAAGAATATCCACCGTGTCATCCTTCAGGTAATTGATATAACTAGTGAATAATTTAGATGGAATAGTTATTTCACCCTCATTTTTAACATCAGTTTCGATGTTATATGTAATAGCAACTTCAAGGTTTGTTGAAGTAAAATAAAGTTTTTTGCCTTCTGCTTTTAATAGCACATTATTTAGAACAGGCAGGGTGTTGTTAACATCCACTGCCTTATTAGTTGTTGTTAATGCACTGAGCAGATCTTTCTGTGAACAAGTTAAACGCATCTTCCTCTTGAGACGATTTATGTATTAAAACTTTTTTTGAATAACGTGATAATTTTAATGGTTTTTGCACATACTAGCAAACCCTTTTCTATAAGATATTTATTAATATAATTAACTCGTAGTAGTATTAAGCCCTTGTGTTTTAGAATGATTATTGGGAAGTAATAATTACTTTGGTTTTAGTATGGGGTTAGGGTCGAAAGTGGAACATTGAGTACAGAAGTTGTTACTTTGATGTTGGACAACTTTAGCCCTAGTTAATCGGATGTAATACAAGATGGTGAGTACAAATATTGGACATTGGGATTTGGACAATTTTGTGTAGAAACTGTGGATAACTTGTTTAAAACATGTGCATAAATATTTTAGAATGGCTTGTGGCTAGGCCCATGACTTTGTCTCTATTTTAAGCCAATTGTTTTTGAATTGTGTGGAATTATTTTCGTTTCTAATAACTTATATAGGGTTATCCACACTCTAAACAGGTTTTCCGTAGACGACATAACGTTGAGCAATACTGTTAGGCGGCCAGCAGGTATAAAGAGTTAATTCGTTCATGCTGTCATTTTGGACAAGGGTGTGGTCTTGGGAGGCTGGGATGATGGAAGAGTTATAAATTTCAAAAACATAGCCCTTTTCTTTGTAGTTTATATAAATACGGTCACCTGAGTTGAGCTTGTTAATCTCCCTGAGAATCGTCTTGTAGTTGGAACTATCCCAAGAATAGCCTGATGAATGGCCAAATAGTAGCATTTTTTTCTTACTATCCGGTGGATTGAGGTAGTTACCCAGTCCGTATTTCAGAATGCCAAGGGCAGAGGTTGGGTCGTAAACACTTGCAAAATTAACGTCCACATCGATGATATTCAGTTTGGGGATGGTGATCTTGTATTCATCTGAAGCCATTTGTTCTTTCACGATGTATTCCGGCAGACGATTTTTGAGGACATAGTCCAAACGGTACATTATTTCTACATATTCTCCTCTCGTTATTAGTTGGGCTGGATGGTAGAACTTGTTTTGGTTGATAAGGTTATGGTCGTAGGCGTAGGTGAAATATTTTTCGAACCACTCTCCATTGTGTACGTACAGCAGTTTATTGGGCTGATAGCTGTTTTGCCTAAAGTCGACTTTGTAGGTTTCCAGAATTACTTTAAGAGCCTCAGCAAAGTTGATGTTATTGCCGGGCTTAAACTGTCCATCCTGGTAACCTTGCACAATTCGGTTTTGGTATGAAACTTCTACGAATTTACTGTACCACGCCCCCATTGGCACATCGGGGAACAAGACGAAACGATGATTGGCCTCCTTGTGCCAGTTAAGCGCGGTATCTATTGTGGTTGCCGGAAACTTTGATTTAGTCAGAATTTTGACAGCTTCAGCACGATTAATAAGTCCGTTGGGATGGAATTCCCCGTTCGGGTAACCCTGAATAGTGTCTTTGGTAGTTAGGCTTGCGATGGATTCGTGGTGCTTGTGGTTTACTGGAACATCCGGGTAAATCTTAGCGGAAACCGGACTAAAGAGTGCTATAGAAGCCAAAAAACCAATGAGTATGCGTCTGGCGAAAGACATAGACGTAGTAAGAGGAGGTAATTATATCATTGGACACCTCTTTGTCAATAGTTTGTGGGCTGATTGAAGCTATTTATTATTTAGGGGGTATTGATCTATCCAATAAATAAGCGTTTAAGCATCTGAACCAAGAATTCCCGGCCTTTGGCAGACTTTGATTCCACGTCACATAATATCTCTTTTCCGATTTCAGGAGGCATATCTTTACAGTACTGTGGCACCACAGCGCGCAGCATTGTTTCGTTAGCCTCAGGATGAAACTGAATCCCATAAGTGCTTTTGCCCAGACGGAACATCTGATTTTTTGTTGATTTTGAGCTGAGCAGGTTTATGGCGCCATCAGGTAGGTCAAAAACGTCGTAGTGCAATTGAAAAAAGTCCGGAAGATTGAGGCCTTTCAAAAGAGGGTCATCTTGATTGCCTGTCTTCATCAATGGTAACCAACCTAGCTCGCATTCTGGGGTTTTGTACACTTTCGCTCCGAAGGCCTGAGCCAGAATCTGACCACCCAAGCAGATGCCAAACAGAGGAATTCCCCGTTCATGTACTTTTCGTAAAAATTCTTCTTCCTTTTCAATCCAGGAATGCTCAGCTTTATCGTAGGATGACATAGGACCGCCCATAGTGATTATCCCGCTTACTTCGTCGAGTGCTGGGAGCGGGTCATTCAGCGAGAGTGAAATAGAGCGGTAGGGAAGTTTAAGTTCGTCAAGAATGCCAGGGATATGTCCCAAGCGTTCGTGGTCGACATGACGGATAATCCAGATTGGCATGAATGGATAATATTGATCTATTTTTCTCCCTCGCCCCTTGTGACTTCTGCTGCGACATTAGGAAGGCTTACCGGTTTGATGTCATTAATCGCAGTAGTTTGGCTGGGGCCGGACAAGTTTGTTGATTGACTATACAGGTGGCCTGAAGAGGATTTCATCATGGTAGCGTAAGCTTCGCTTATTTTTTCCGGCTCAATAATAAATCGCAATACAGTCGTGTGATGGTTTGCGGTATAAATATAAATATTGGCGGTGTTGAAAAATAAAGACATCAGACCTCTTTTCTCGATTTTGAAGTCTTCAATATTTTTGGGAATGATTTCCCGTTCGACCGCCTGCCACAAGCCAGTGTATCCGAATCGAAGCACGCGTTGATTGGTAATTACGCATCCGCCTAATTCAAAATTCACCCCTTTAACAAAATAATAAGTCGTCAGTGCTAATCCATAACAGGTATACAGGAACCATGCCGTTGTAATGGTTGTTTGGGTAGCGGCAGATGGGGTCAAGAATATTAAACCTAGTAATGGAATCAACAGACCTAAAAAATAATAAAAATGAACTTTAATAAGATGATAGGTGGAGTGGGAACTGCAGTTATGCAAAACTTGTTCATTTTCACGAAGATTTTTGAGCTGAATCTGATGATGTTTGTGCCCTCCGAATCCCATAGCTAAATTTTAAAAAGAAAAAGAATGAAAGACGCTACCAAAAATACGGTTCCCGCCGCGCCATAACTGACCAGCACATGTTTCAGGAAATATGGATTATAGGTGTCCTTTTTAACCTTTCGGACGGTAATCCATACGCATGTCCCCAAGACTAACAGCAGCAGCCCGTAGAATAAAAACCAAATCATAGTAGTAGTATAGTTTAAAATATTCTATTTTTTCAAATTTTTCTTCATTTCATTGCGATCCTTGATCAAAACAGGACTATGATTGTAAGTGATTTTTAATTTATTGTCAAGCAAAACCAGTTTCCCATTAGGAATGTCTTTTTCAACCAGTACGTTGCCGCCAATAAAGCAGTCTTTGCCGATTTTGACGCCTGGGTTGGTGCTGGCATTGATGCCAAAGCGCACTCCGGAACCGATGATGGCGCCGAGTTTGTTCATGCCGGTATCGATACGATCTTTTTTGATATTCACTTTTACATTCTTTTCATCAAAACGCAGGTTGCCCAGCACTGTGCCGGCGCCTAGTGAAACATTGTGGTCGATGATGCTGTCGCCCAGATAATTGGAGTGCATCCAGACATCGTGATTCAGGTAGCTGCGAGCGACCTCTGTTGAGTAACCAATAACACAGTTTTTGCCAATCATACTACCTCGAACAAGCGCGTTATTGGCTATGATTGAGCCTTCGCCAATAAAGGCAGGGCCCATAATAACGGCGTTGTGCAGTACTTTTACATCTTTTTCGATGATTACATTACCTTCAATGAAGGCTGACTTGGCAATCTTGGCAGAGCGGCTAATTTTACCTTCCTGATTCTCCAAAAAATGGTTCATCAAATGCAAAATATGCCATGGATATTTGATCGCGCGCCACTCCCCTTTGTAGGTGTGGGCCAGCATTCGTGCTTTGCCCTTCTTGATGTAGGTATCCAGTGCCACTTCATATTTGTCGTCCTTCTTTGATTTCACGTCTTTCAGGTACTTGGTGAATTTGGGGAAATCGTTGTAGATATGGCATACAAGATTTACCAATTTGCTGGGTTCTTTGCCCTCGCCCGGTTTTTCAATGATGTCAGTAAGCAGACCTTTCTTATCCATTTTCAGATAACCGCCAGGGAAGTAGGTACTGACTTTTTTACCGGCAATCACACCATCTACATCTTTTTGTTTAGAGGCATGCATCATGTCTGCAAAAAGCTTTTCATCAAAAACATCGTTGGTGCTCATGACCATAATGTTCTTGTGTCCAACGACTCTTGCGCCTGCGAGTACGCCTCCTTTCATTCCCTCTTCCAAATCCTTTTGCTCAGTCACTGCAACGTTCTTGTAGCCCCTTAGAACGCCCTTTATTGTTCCGAGGTTATGTTTGTTGGCGACCACCACGATATCCCGCAATTTGGCCTTTTTAAGAGCGGCCACTTGGTATTCAATCAGTGTTTTTCCGCCAAATTCTAAAAGATTCTTATCTTCAATTGGACTTAAACGTGTGCTTTGCCCTGCGGCGAGTAAAATGACCTGCATATTCGAAAAATTATATGCGTTCATTTTAGCACATCTGTGCAAAGCACCTGTGCTGCTTATGCCTTTTGGGTTGTCATTTGATATATCCGTGATTATCAATGTTGCTCAATCGTGATAGTGCCACTAGTTGTTTGAAAAATCTTTAGATTTTTTACTCGCTCCATGGCTTCTTCGTGTGGGTGGTTGAATTTGTTGTCAATTCCGGCAGATACAATGACAGTTTGAGGATTTATGGCACGCAAAAAAATTGCGGAACTCGCTGTTTTACTGCCGTGATGACCTAGTTTGAAGACAGGGCTTATAAAATCCTGACCACTCAGAAGCAAGTCCGATTCCTGCTCTTCCTCCGCGTCACCGGTGAGTAGGGCCAGAGGCTTTCCGGTCTTATCGCGAATGATTAGGCTGATGGAAGTATTGTTTCGGTTTTTTACTTCCTGGCCGATTAGGCTTTGGCCCTCAAATGGGTATAGAAAGTCCAGATACAGATTTTGGCTGATCTGCAGATCCTGTGAGCTATCTGGGTAGAAGATAGGAATGTTACGGCTCTTTAGTTCGTTCAGAAAAGTAGAATATATTTGGTTTTCCACAGCGATACCTGTCATCATCACAGCTTTCACGGGGTATTTTTGGAATATATCCAGCATTCCCGCGTAGTGATCCAGATCCGGGTGAGTTAAGATAAAAAGATCGATTTTTTGATTGAAAAAGCTGAGCTTCTTACCCAGCTCGTCTACCACTTTTCCGTCCAGACCAGCATCGATTAGTATGTTTCTGTATTCCGGTGTCTGAATCAAAATCGCATCTCCCTGGCCCACGTCCAGAAAAGAGAGTTCGAACTGGTTGCTTGTTATCTGAAAAAACTGATATAGGCTAAGCATCAGCATTAAAGCCAAAATTGTCAGGGAGAGCGCCCACTGTTTTATTGAAAGTAGGGGCGCCATGCATGATAAGTATACTCATTATATCAATTTTGTCAATAGGCAAAAATCCCCCGTCCGGAATGGCGAGGGATTTTTAAGCAACTTTATATAAATCATTAATTAGAATATGTCTTTCTTTGTTTTGCGTCTAAGGGCCTGATAAGCTGCACCGGCACTGGCAAGTACCAGTATGCCAGCTCCAAAACCTGTCTGAGGTAGGCGGATTGATTTCACCACACCCACTGACTCGTTTCCAGCAGCGTCTTTGGTTGCAATTTTGAATGTGTATTCCTTGCCACCTTCCAGGTTAGGAACCTTGTGGGTGGAAGTGATTGATCCGAGTGAGTCCCCATCGCTATAGGTGAGCCCGCGGTCCATACTCATATACATAATCTGATCAACCAGGTCTTTAGCCGTGTTGATACTTGCTGTCCAATTCATGCTAATCACGAATTTTTCAAGTTGTTCAGAAAAGCTAAGAACCAAATTGGTAATATCTTCAGGAGGGGTAACATCTTCTTCTTCGGAATCTTCGGAATCTTCATCATCTTCGGAAATTGTATCAAGCAATGGATCTTCAACCGTATCCTCTGTCACAGCAGGCTCTTCTGTTACTGCTTCTTCTTCCTCACTTTGGTCTGAGCCTAGGAAAAGCCCTGAATCAGTACCACCACTTACAATTGGATTTCCAGACATATCGACGATAGCAACACTTGCTGTCACAATATAGTTAACATTTTTGGTCTGATCAGCTGTTTCTAGGATAACTGTTTTCTTTTCAGGATCATCAGCGTATTGCTGGGCACTAACCACTTCTAATATGTTAGCCGGATTAATCTGTTCATTAATAGTAAAGGCAGCTTCAGCTAGTAGCTCAGGAAGCTTTACTTCTTCCGAAAATCCAATAAGAACATGATTCTTATCAACAGAGATTACATTGAGTACGACTGGAGCAGAGGTATCTTCTTCTGGCTCCGAAGCGACTCCAGTTGGCATTCCGCTGGCTTCGATGCTGTATTCGAGACTCTCTACTTCTAATGTATCGATAGCAGTAACTGATAGAAAATATGTGGTATCAGTTGTTAGGCCGCCAAGGTCGTAAGTTGTGGCCATGCTAGGTGTGTCTACTTCTACTTCGTAACTTGGAGCATCACCACCTTGCACAGATTGTGTACTGTAATATATACGATAATGATCCACATCACTTCCTTGGTAATCTTTGGCCTCATCCCAGCTGACAGTCAGCGTTGTGGCATCCTTGCTCATCGTAGCAACATTGTTTACATTCTCTGGCTCATTAGCCGCAAAAGCTAATGGAATAGCCATAGCCCCCGCAAGCATTAGAGCAACAATAGAGTTTTTGGTATGTGTTTTCATGATTCTTTTTTAATTTAAATCATATCATTATAGCAAAAAAATGACATTTATGCAAGGGTTTTGGCTCAACATAAATGGAATCGCCTATATTTACAGTCCAATTTCTTTCGCAATTCCTTTCATTGCATCAAGGGCAATTTGAAGGAATTCGTTGAGTTCTAGGCCGATAAGTTCACATTCTCTGATTATATCCCTGTTCACTCTGGCCGCGAAGGATTTGTCTTTGAACTTCTTTTTGATGGATTTAACTTCCACATTTTCCAGTTTTTTGTCGGGGCGCATTAGGCCATATGCATAAATAAGCCCTGTAACAGTTTCTCCGCATGCCAGCGCATGTTGGAAATTTGTAGAACGTTTCCTATCTTTATAGGCCGGAATCTCTTCCATGCCATAGCCATGGGAAATGATTACCTCAATAAGTTCATCTGACACTCCCGCGTTCTTCAAAATATCAACAGCTAGTACACAGTGATTCTGAACATCATTTTTTGTGGTACCGAAGTCAATGTCGTGAATTAGGCCAGCAATACCCCATAACTCTTCATTCTCTCCAAGCTTTTTTGCGAGCCCGCGTAGGACTACTTCCGACTCTCTGCAGTGCATTTTGATGATCGGATCCTTGATGTTTTCATCAAGTAGCTTCTGAGCTTGTTCATAAGTTATTCCAGCTTTCATAGTTTAGTCTGCTTTAAGTTTGAAAGGATTGAAGTCAGTCTTCTTATCGTAGTAGTCTTCTCCTTCTTTTCGCTTCAGGAAGCCGGTAATGGCGTAAGTAGCAGGCGTGAAAGCAACTTCTATTAAGACCTTAAAAATGTAATTTGAGATGATAATTGCCCAGAGCAGACTTGGTTCGAAGATGCCGTAGAAAGCTACGAGCACGAAAATACCTGTATCAAGCGCTTGACCGACTAAGGTGGAACTGATAGTTCTCATCCATAGGTGTTTTCCTTTCATTATAACTTTCATTTTGGCCATAATGTATGAATTGGAGAATTCTCCTGCCAGAAAAGCTAGTACACTTCCCAGTACAATGCGAGGTATGATGCCCAATATCTGGTCGTAAGCTTCCTGTCCGCCCCAATCGGCAGCAGCAGGGAGTTTGCCCACTATGTAAAAAACCAACGCAGCTATAATTACCATTGCAAAACCGGTCCAAATCACTTTGCGCGCTTTTGCGTAGCCATATACTTCCGTCAGAATATCCCCAAAAATATAACTTAATGGGAATAGGATTGTTCCTCCGTCAAAAGTAAATGGCCCAAGCAGCAGAATTTTGGTGGAAGCGATATTAGAAACCAGCAAAATGGTTACAAAAAAAGCGGTAATCAAGCTTAGGTATTTGTAGGTTTTCATAGGTAGCTATTATTTATTCAGAGCGTTGTAATCGTTTTATCACAAAATCCTTTTCAAGGGCAGATAAAAACCAGCCGGCCTGCGGTCCAAAATCTTTAGCCAAAAATAGCTTATAAATTGCCTGAAAGCAGTCTTTTGGCGTGAATTCTTCGTGGCCTTTCACCAGTTCGTGAATTTGGCCATGAATCAGTTCACCTTCCCATTCATCAATGCCTTCCAGCTTCTCGGCTAGCAGGCGGGTAAAGTCTTTTTGGCTTTCAGAAAGATCGCCTGCCGTTTTGGGCAAGGTTTCTTGTAATTCATAACGATATTTGTCGGGGGCGTAGGTTTCGAGCCACTTTTTGGCATATTTTATTCTCAAATCTATTTCTTCGCGATCCAGGTCGGTGAGCGGTGCGCCTTTCATCTTTTCAACTTCCGTGTACACGTCTAGTCTGGGGATCTGCATGATGAAGACAAGTTGAGAGAAGCGCGGTAGAAAGTGTTCTTCGGGTTTGTTATCTGTTATTTGAGAAAGCTCAAAGGCACGCGCCTGATCAGCTTGAACGGTGTCCTTTTCCTCTTTGGAGAAGTACCATTTGGCTGCTCCATCGTGTTGGTCGAAGAGTCTGGGGATGGTGTCGCCTTCAGGGTCGAATTCGATACGGCTTTTGGGCTGAGTTTTGACCATCAAATAGCGCAGAATCTCGGGAGGGACAAGGTTAGCAATCTCTCTTGCTGTTTGCCCGATGCCCTTGCTGGAACTCATTTTTTTGCCACCTATTAAAAAGAATTCGTAGGGAATGTTGTAGGGAACGTCGGTTTTGGAAACTTCTCCGCAAATTGCTTCACCAATATCATGTGAGCCACCTGCGGCATTATGATCTTTTCCACTTCCCTCAATGTTCACCTGGTAGGCATCCCATTTGGCTGGCCATTCGACCTTCCAGGTCAGCTCCGCGTTGCCGTCGAAAGGCGAGATTTCGCCTTCATACTCACATCCTTTAGCCCACTTTACTTTGTCCTTTTTGCAGACATACTTCACCTTTTCACCATCGAATGAAAGCACGTCGGTGGAACCCACTTTTCCGCATTTTTCGCAGACAACTTGTACAGGTGACCAATGTTCTTCTTTTTCGGAACCTGAAACTCGCCTGTAGATTTCGCGAATCTGCTTGTTTTCTGTCAGGGCGAGCTTGATCCATTCATTCATTTTACCCTCTTTGTAGGCGGTGCTAGCTCTTGGGAGCTCTGGATGAAAGCCGATTTCGTTGATGACACCCAGGAATTCTTTACCATAATACTCGGCAAAGTTTTCGGCTTTTCCATCTGGTGAAGGAATATTGCAGAGGGGCATTCCCATGTACTTATCAAAGCCTTTTCCTTCCAGTTCCCCGGGCATGCCGTCCATAGGGTCAAAATCGTTGAACTCGAATAGGAATTTAGCCTTTTTGCCCCGTTCGTTCAGCACCTGAGCGATTATTCCATGAATCACCACACCTCTGAGTGAGCCAATATGTACGCGTCCGGAAAGCGTCTTTTCATCGCGGATAATAAATTCATCTCTACCTGTGTATTCGTCGATAATGTCATCAACAACTTCGTCTGCCCAGAACATTGGAATTTTTGATTATTGGCTAAAACCAGACTCGCTAATATTATCATTGGGCTTTCGTGAGGACAAGGAGGCTAATTATAGCATTGACTTAAGCCAAAAATTGAAGTATAACTATCCCCAATCTATTTTTATGCAAAAGCGTTTTTTAAGTCTACTCATCATTCCTCTCTTTTTTCTCACTGCTTGCGCGGAGGAAGTGAAGGAAACACCTGAAATACCTGCGCCCAACGTGAAAGTGCTTGATTTAGCCGAAAAACCGCAATATCAGATTACTGAAGTTGGTACTATTAAGGCGCTTCAAGAGGTCGAATTGATTGCCAAAGCAGCGGGCACCGTTGGTCAGCTTTCGGTTAAACTCGGTGATTCAGTTGATGCTGGTGATGCCATCGCAGTGATTGATTATGATGAAGCGAATAATCCAGCGAAGGTCAATTATTACAATGCTCAGCTTCAGTTGGCCAATGCAAAGCAGACTTTGAGTGAAACTTTTGCCAATAACCAAGACACGATTACTCGCGCTCTGCTTCGTGTTGAGTCACTGGAAGTTGCGCTGGGGCGTTCGCAGAGAAATCTGACGGAACTTCGTACTACCACTAAAAGTACTGAGAATACCTTAGTACTCCAACTTGAGAATGTTGAAAATAGTGCAGATACAGCTGAAGTTAGCTATAAGAATGTTGTCGATCAATTTGAGCAGGCTTGGAAAGATTTGCTGAAAAGCTCCAAAAACAGTCTGGATTCAGCTTTCACTCATCTGGAATCTGAGTTTATTGCGGTTGAGGATATTATCAACCCCAACAACGCATTTCACTTTTCGGTTAGCAATTTGAGTAATGTTATTGGCGCTCGTGATTCACATCAGCTATTGGCAACAGTAAATGCCTATAACGATTACAGAAGGCTGCTTGAGAACAGTCAGACTGATTATGATGACTATCTGCCTCTTACCGAAAACACTCTGAATGAGGCTTTATCTGTGGCGATTGAGGCGGCAGAGGATTTGCGTGAACTAACCAGTAAAATCCGTTTGGTACTCAGTAATTCAGTTTCCAGTGCCTATATTCCTCAGGCAACTATCGATGCTTACGTTACTCAGGCAACTGCGGCAGAGAGCATTATGCTAGGCGATGTAGCCATGTTGAATGCGCTTGAGAAGACGGTGCAGACTTTCAAATTGGATCGCACCAGTCAGATTGCTACAGCCGATAACAATCGGAGCATAGCCAATAATCAGCTTACTGATGCAGGTAATGCCTTGCTTACATTCCAGACAACCGGCCCTGGTTCAGTGCGGGATTTAGAAGTGCAGATTGAACAAACCGGTAACGATCTTCTTTCCGCGCAGGCGGATTTTGATTCCGCAAAGCGCAATGCCACTGTTCTGAATAGCGCCAAAACCCTTGAGATTAATACCCTCAGTAACCAGCTCCGTTTGGCTCAGCAATCTTTGGATAACAATATAATCAGCTCGCCTATCGACGGTGTTCTCAGTGAACTTACGGTGGATGAGGGTGATTATGTGGCTCCAGGTACTTATCTGGGCAAGGTCATTCAGCACGAGCAGGTGAAGCTTGTCTTTTATGTTTCCGAGGCAGTTGCGGATCGTCTTAGCCCTGTTCAGGCATTCACTTTTCCCGTGCAAAATGGCGAGACCCATGATTTGTTGGGAGTTATTGATAAAATTTCTCCTTCGGCTGATCCGGTTAGTAAAAAAATTCGTATTGAGGGTGATTTTATTAATACAGGTCTTCAACTAAAGCCGGAAATGCTTGTGAATATTACTTTGGATATTAGCGCAGGAACCTTTGATCCAACCAAGGTTTACGTGCCTATGAATTCCATCATCTTTGCCCAGAACGATCGTTACGTTTATGTGGTCGAGAGCGGGCAGGCGGTTCGTCGTGATATCGAAATTGGCGGAGTTTATGGCGTATGGATTGAGGTTTTGCAGGGGCTTAGCAAATCAGATGAGCTGATTGTCGAGGGGCACCGCAATCTACCTCCTGCAGGCGATATTGCAGTAACTGTAGTTCAATAATTTTTTTCTTGTGTCCGGACTCGATGGAGAAATCAAAGTAGATAAAGATTTGGAGGATATTGCCAATTCTCCTTGGGGCTATTTCATCAAAAATCGGCGCATGGCCATTATGCTTGGCCTGATTTTTGTTGTAACGGGCGTCTTCAGCTTTATGAAGATTCCCCGTGAATCCAATCCCGAAGTAAAGGTTCCGTATGGGATGGTTATAACTGCTTATCCCGGTGCTTCGCCTCAGGAAGTCGCTGAGCAGGTAACTTTTAAGCTAGAACAGCGAATTAAAAGTTTGGAGAATCTGGATGAGATGACTTCCAGTTCGTCTGAAGGCATTTCTCAGATTTTTGTTGAGTTTGACGCGGCAGCAGATATTGATGACAGCATCCGCAAACTAAAAGACAGAGTTGATGAGGCGAAACTTTCACTTCCCGCTGATGCGGAAGATCCTTTCGTTCAGGAGCTTTCTTTTTCTGATACACCAATTATCACTTACAGTTTCTTCGGAGACCTCCCTTACGAACAGCTTTTGTCGGTTGTGGAGGACGTTCAGGATGAGATGGAAAAGGTCACAGGTGTTCAGAGTGCGAATATTGCCGGTAAACGCCAAAAGCACATGCTGGTTGCTGTGCGTGAGGCGGATATGGTCCAGTATGGACTCAGTATGCGGACCATTTCTCAGGCTATTCGCTCCTATCATCTGAACGGGCCGGTGGGCAACATTGAGGTGGATGATCTGCTTTATCGTGTCCGCATTTCCGCGGAACAGGAAGGTGTTGAAGAAGTAAAAAACATTCCCATTCTCAATCGAAATGGGGCCATCATTTACATCAAAGACGTGGCCAATGTGGCAGAGGAGCTTCGGGAGAAAACAACAGCCAGCAGAGTTTCGATTAACGGTCAGCCTTCCTTCCCCGCTATCTCCATTAGCGTCATCAAAAAGACAGGTGAGAATATTCTTGAAACAGTTGATGAGATCAAAGTTATTCTGGCACAGCTTGAGGAAGAACAGGTTATTCCTCCCGAAGTGGAGTATTTGGCGGTCATGGATATGTCAGAGTACGTGCGCAAAGAATTCAATCGTCTGATGGGTAACGGGCTTGCCACCATGCTGGTTATTTTCACTATCCTGCTTCTGGTTTTAGGCGTCAAAGAAGCGATTGTGGGTGGTATCGCCATTCCTTTTACCTTTTTGGTGGCCTTCACCTTTCTTTACAAAACCGGAAACACCTTCAACTTCCTGGTGCTTTTTAGCCTGATTCTTGGTTTGGGCCTACTGGTCGATACGATGATTGTTATGATGGAGGGAATGCATGAGTTTCTTTACAAAGATAAGATGACACCCGTTAACGCGGCTCTGAAAACAGTTAAAACTTATCGTTTTTCCCTGATGGCGGGCATGCTGACGACCGTATCCGCTTTTGTGCCCATGTACCTGATGTCAGGAATTATGGGGCAGTTCTTCAAGTTTATTCCGACTACGGTGAACGCGGTGCTGATCAGCGCGTTTATTATTGGCCTCTTTATCATTCCGGCTTACGCGGTACTTTTTATGCATCAGGTTAAGGATGATGAAAAGGAGAACAGGTGCTTTAAGTACCTCCGCTTAAAGCGGGAAAGTATGATGGAGCGTGTTAATAAGGCTTATACTAAGTTTCTTCACTATCTTCTCGACAAGAAGAAGAGAAGGCAGGCGTTTTGGGGGATTACGATTACTGCTTTCATCTCAGCTGTGATGTTGCCCGTTGTCGGCTTGGTTAAGATTGAAGGCTTTCCACTGGTCGATAACGACTTTATGTGGATTAACGTTGAAGCGCCTGTAGGCGTAACGCTCGATAAGCTTGACCCCATCGTCAGACGCATCGAAGAAGTGGTACAGGCTGATTCTAACGTGGAAAGTTATGTGGTGAATCTGGGAGTGGGCGGTACTCAGTCGCTTGAAGGTGACCTTTCCGGTGGTTCTTCCAGTAGTCACTTGGCTAGTATGACTCTAAACTTTGTGGAGAAAGAAGACCGAACAGAGCAGAGTTTTGTTATTGCCGGGAACTACAAAGAGAAGCTCAGTTTTATTACCGAGGCCAAGATTACTGTGCCGGAACTTCGTTCAGGGCCTCCCGCTGGAGCTGCAATTCAGGTGCTCGTATTCGGGGACGATTATTCAGTATTACAAGATATCTCTTCGGATATTAAGGCCAAGCTAGAGGAGTTTGGCGGTGCTCAGGTAGATGATGATATTTCTACCAGTACGGCAGAATTCACCTTTGATTTTTCCAGCTCCTACAGTAAAGCGGTTTTGAAGAACCACAACTTATCTGTGGCCGAGGTGGCTCAGGAAGTCCGTATGGCGGTGTATCCGACCAAGGCCGCGACCATCAAGCGGGGCGAAGATGAGATCGCTATCAACGTTCAGCGGGACTGGGGTGGGTACAAGCCGACATCGATTGATGCCGTGAAACAAATTCAGATTCAGAATATGGCTGGTGACTATGTTTCACTCGGTTCTCTGGCTATTCCCGATGTTGGTGCCAGTTTGACCAGCATAAATCATTACGATAGCGAGCAGGCTATTACGGTTAGCGCTGATGTGCCTCAGGGGTCGGTGCCGGCGGATATTTTGGGAGAGTTAGTCCCATATCTCGATAATTACGACTGGCCTGAGGGCTATAGTTACCGTCTGGCGGGTGGTAATGATGAAACCATTCAGTCTTTCAAAGATTTAATGAATGCGATGGTTTTGGGTATTCTTCTGATCTTCCTGATTCTGGTCACTCAGTTCAACTCATTCAGACAGCCTTTTGTTATTCTGATGAGCCTGCCTATGTCGCTGATTGGTGTTCTTTATGGCTTTATGATTTTCCGTCTGAATATTGGCGTGGCTACCATGATCGGAATTGTGGCGTTGTCGGGTATCGTGATTAATGACTCAATAATTCTGATTGACCGAATCAACTACAACAGGCGGCATAAAAAAATGGGCCTGAAAGAGGCTATTCTTGAAGCTGGTCCAGCCAGACTTCAGCCTATCGTGATTACTTCTGTGACGACGGTGCTCGGAATTTTACCTATTAGTCTAACCGACGCCTTCTGGCTCACATTGGGCATGGCTATTGTATTCGGTATGGCGTTCTCCACGGTTCTGACACTTCTAATAATCCCCGTTTTTTACTATTCAACGGAATTGAGGGGGGAGAAGAAGAGGGTGTCAGCTACTCAGTACCAGTAAATGTAAATCGAGCAGTCTGTCAAAGAATTTTTTGATGGATTAGTCCATGAAGTTACTGTGGCAAGAGAGAAGTTTGAGTTGAGTTTTTTAGTGAGCGGTTGTCAATTGTGGTACGATAACTCGTTTATGTGGGATTTTTGACAAAATAGACAATTACAATTGTCAGCTATTGAGGATGGTAGTTTACTTTTCTACTTTTTTATGGTATTATATATAACTAGTTATATATTTTATATTAAATCCATGGTTGATAAAGATCTAAAAAGAACTAATTTAGAAGGGGAATCTGCTCAAGTAGAAAAACAAGAGCCACACCCTGTTGCCAATATTCGCGCAGACATTGATGAGGCATTAACTGCTGAACAAGAGGCTGAAAGACGTGGTATCAGCGTACAGCAATGGCAGGATGTATGTCATATGATTGAGAATATAGCTGAAGTTGATCGCAGCAGATTTAAAGGTGCAGGTGAAGATATTAGTCACGGTTCTTTTGAGTTCGATGGGAGCGGTAATATAATTGTACCTGGTGACTTTTCTCTTGATGATAGTACGGTTACCCACTTGCCAAAAAATCTGAAAGTTAAGGGGAGCTTTTCTCTTACTACTTCTGCAGGGCTAACTGAACTGCCGAAGGGCTTGGAAGTGGACACTTTTATTGAGCTTACCGATTGCGACAATCTAGACGAAAAAGAAGCACTTCTCTATTTATTCGAAAGGATCTTGGCTGGGAAGATCAAGGGGGCTGTTTTAGCTTCTTGGAAGACTAAACTTATTAGAAGGTTACTGCCTGATGGGTTGCACATGGATGAACATGGTGCGAATGTGATTTATATGGATGATGGTATTCTTTCAGATGGATATGTTGCTCATAAATTAGAAGAAGCAGAAATGATGGGAGAGATGGAGGATTCAGACGACTAAGCCCTACCGCAATTTGCGGTATATACGAAGAGTATTACTGGTACAATTTTAGCGCGAAGTGCTAGACTAGTGACAAATGTGGACGTTGGCCGAGCTGAGGCAATAGGCCGCATATACTGCATTGTAATCATGGATATTATTTTAAGGTGCATTGTCGGTTCAAGAGTCTTACTGATTTGACTTTGCTGCCCCACTTTTCAGCCTCTACGATTATTTTATGCATCATATGTACAGCCTCAACAGGATGCTTACCGATGGTAGTCTCTTCAGAGAGCATGACTGCGTGTGAGCCATCAAAAACCGCATTGGCTACATCGGAAACCTCGGCACGAGTAGGTTTCTTTTTGTTTGTCATAGAAAGCAGCATCTCTGTGGCCGTGATAACAAACTTATCTTTATCCAACGATTTATAAGTAAAATCTTTCTGAAGCGGAGGCACTTTTTCCAAAGAAACAGCGTGTCCTAAATCTCCACGGGCAATCATAATTCCATCAGAAGCATCCAAAATCCTATCAAAATGTTCGACTCCGGCAAGGGTTTCAATTTTTGAAATCACAAAACATCCGGGTAGGGCGTTTCGAACAGCCTTGACCTGACCTGAGTTTTCAGCGAAAGAGAGAGCGATGTACTTAATCTTATTGGCACGAGCATAAGTCAGTGCGTTCAGGCTTTTGATGTCCAGAATAACGTGGATCTTTTTCTTGCTTTTGACTTTTTTGAGGTTTCGGAGGATATGATCATATTGTTCAGAGTCACCGTAAGATGTGTTGATGCGTATAAAATCAATGCCCTTGTTCACCATTGCCTGAAAAACTTTGAAATCTAGAGTTGCTGGGCCAATCGAAGCAATTATTTTGGTTTTTATGTTGTGCATAAAGCTTAATTATTTTCTTCAATATAGCATATCTTTATTGCCCCTTGTGTTTAAAAAGC
>SDBT01005025.1_pt1 | contig 22337 bp, 23 predicted proteins | sample 2277101 | NCBI WGS metagenome assembly SDBT01 (sample SAMN10404973, study PRJNA504765) | marine sediment metagenome | isolation source: marine sediment core GS10_PC15, 103 cmbsf | place: Arctic Ocean: Southern Knipovich Ridge | collected 2010 | reverse complement strand
GCCAGCCAAACCAGAATCATCCCGATAGCCAGCCCTCCTAGAATTCGATATTTGTGATGAGAAATAAAGTAAAACATGAGTCACCTTTATCATTTTTAATTTTTTTGATATAATAAAGTATATGTCAAAAGCTCACTTAAGCCATAGGATATATCGCGACTTTCTTTTTTGGATAGGTGTTGTTGCTACTTTTAGCTACCGAATTATTATTGTTTTAAACTACTACAGCCAGCTCTGGGTGGAAATTGCCTGGTATATTGGCACTATTGGTTTTATCTGGTACTTCGCCCACCGATACCGGGTGGAAAACAAGCGCGATAAATTAATTGAAGACAAAGACCTGGCTGATAAAATAAAGCTTGAAAAGGAGTTAACTCCCGACGACCGTAATGCTATTGTTTACATCTTAAAGGGTGTGGAAACAAGCAAAGCCAAGTGGAACTACATTGTTATTTTTGCCTTCTCTATAATAGCTCTAATATACGCTACCTACAACAATATCACGAGATGGCTATTTTAATATTCTGGTATTGACAAAACATTGACTTAGCTATACAATGAGGTGTTGAAAATAAAATCAAGGAGGTAGAAGTGTTAGTAAACGCTATAATAGAAATTGTAGCTTTGATCGTAATCATTCTAGTTGGTTCTCTTATCATCTCTAAGGGAACGGAAGTTATATCTACAGAAGGAGTCTGCTCTAGAATGGGTGGAGCAGCACTAATACTCCTGGCTTGGCTAATAATAATAGGGGGAATCTTTTATACATTAGTCATAAGACACATTAATTAAAAGCCTCAAATCAGAGGAAGTTCTGCAAGAACTTCCTCTTTTTATTTCTCCAATAAACTAAAATTGCAATCAAGCCTAAATAATATCCTACCAACCATAACCAATGGATATTTTTTGCCGTCACTGCAGCATAAGACAGACCGGAAAAGAAATTAATAATTTTTGATAGATAGGTAAGGAGCAACCAAACTGGCCAGGAAAGGATTTGGCCGAGAGGCAACCAGACCATGCCGAAAAAACCGAAAATAAATCCGCCGCCTAAGATATAAGGAAGAAGCGGTACAATTAAAACATTGACTAAAGGAGAAATCAAAGAAATACGACCAAAATTGTAAATAAGAATAGGAAGGGTGGCAATTTGCGCCGAAAAGGTCATCGCTAAAATATCCCTAATTCTTAAAATATTAGGTAGTCTTCCCAACCAGCGGTCAAAAAATGGTTTAAACCAAATGATTCCCAGTACGGCACAAAAAGAAAGTTGAAAACCAATATCAAATCTCAAGAGCAATGGATTTATCAGAAGCATTGGGACTGCAGCAAAAATAATAGCTCTGGCGGCCCCTCGCAGTCTACCCTCTTTTTGCGCCCAAGCCAAAATTAAACCCATCACTCCACCCCGTACTGCTGAAGCCGGCATGCCAATCATAATAATATAAAGTGAAATAAAAATAAGTACCAGCCAGAAAGCGTGACGGCGCCAAAAGCCAAGGTAAATAAGTAAATACATTAAAGCTAAACTAATAATACTGATATGCATACCGGAAATGGCCACAATATGCCTGGTGCCGGTAATATTCAGTTGTTCCTTCAAGCTGTCAGAGAGTTTTTGTTTATCTCCCAGCATCATGGCTGACAAAATTGAACTCTGGGGTGGAGAAAGACTACCATTGAGTACTCCCCGCAGTTTATCCTTAAAAGCCAAAATTTTACCATAAACTAGAAATTTGGCTCCTTTGGCTCGGCCAATCAGTTTCACTTCTTGGGGCCAATAGATCACCGAGTAAATCCCAGATTTTTCTAGATATTCTCTGTAATTAAAATCTTCAAACTCAGCCGGAGTCTGAAGTTTTCCCAAAATCTCCAACTGATCACCGTACTGATACTCCGGATACTTCGGAACAGTCACCAAAACCTTACCTAAAATATTTTTACACCTAGGTAACGTTGCGTAGGTGCAGACAGATTTACTCTCTATGGTTAGCTTTATTTCATTTGTTCTAATGTCGGGTTCTTTTACTACTGTCCCCTGCAAAACAACCTCATCCTTATCGTTATACAATTGTAAAGTGTTACTATCGAGAGTGCTTGCTAGCTGATATCGCCAGAGGCCTCCGACTAAAACCAACAGACAAAATCCGACCACCACAATCTTTTTATTCCGCCACCAAACACTAAGCAGCAAAATCCCAACTACCAAACCCAGCCAAAATAAAAACTCTGGAATAGATACCAGAGAACCCAAAAATATCCCACCAATAAAAGATAAACAGAGGTAAAGAAATATTTTAGATTTAGACACAGTTAATATTCAAGTCCCCTCCTCGCCTTTACTCCCTTTTTATAATAATGCTTTATTTCTTTCATCTCGGTAACTAAATCCGCAACTTTGATTACCTCTGGATGGACGTCCCGCCCAGTGAGAACTAATTCTATCTTTTTAGGAGTAGCTTTAATTAAATCTAACACATCACCCAACTCAATAAGTCCAAAATCTAAAGCAACATTGATTTCGTCTAAAATTATCAGATCATATTTCCCACTGGCCACTATCTTTTTGGCTTGCTCTAGACCCTGATGAGCTAAATTTTTATCTTTTTGAGTTACCCTGTCTTTCCTGACAAAGCCAACCCCACCAAAACGAATAATGTCAAAATCAGTCATCCTTTTCACTGCTTCACACTCGCCACACTCCTTAATGCCCTTCATAAACTGAACCATATAAACTTTAAGGCCCATACCATGAGCCCTTAAACCTAAACCTAAAGCAGCAGTAGTTTTTCCCTGGCCATTACCAGTATAAACTCTGATCATCGTTTTGTTTACAAATTACACCGTGGACATTCTGGGACTCCCGGTGAAGGATCTCTAAATTCCGGCGAAACATCTTTTTCTTCAAGTTTTTTTCCTTCTTTTGGAGCAGTCCCGATATTTAGAACCTGCTGTTTTCTTGATTCTGTTCGATAAATAGTTATCCCCTTACATCCTAATTGATAAGCCATAAGATAAGCACTCCTTATACACTCAGAAGTAGCGATAAAAGGAAAATTAATAGTCTTTGAAACAGCATTATCCACATATTTCTGAAAAGCAGCTTGCATTTTTATATGCCACTTCCAATTAATATCCAAAGCAGTGATAAAAATCTTTTTTATCCGAGCCGGAACTTCTTTTATGTCTTTGAGGCTGCCTGCCTCTACCACCTTGTCCATAAGTTTCTTTGAATAAAACTTTTCTTTTCTAGCAATCTTTTCAAAAAGAGGATTAACCTCAACCAGAACCTTTCCTCCCAATATATGCTTCCTGGTATAAGCAATAGCAAAGAGCGGTTCAATTCCCGAAGAACAACCAGCAATGATACTAATACTGCCGGTTGGGGCAATAGTGGTACAGGTAGCGTTTCTTACTTTTAGCCCATCTTCTTTATCAAAGACACTATCTTTAAAATTAAGAAATACCCCTCGCTGGCTAGCCAATTCTTCTGATTTCTGCCAGGCTTCTCGCGAAATAAAGCTCATTAGTTTTTCGGCCAGCTTTAAAGCTTTTTCTGAATCATAAGGAATGCCCAGTTTTATTAACATATCTGCCCAACCCATGATTCCAAGCCCTATCTTTCTGTTTCCTCTAGTCATCGCTTCAATCTCCGAAAGAGGATATTTATTCATATCAACTACATTATCCAAAAAATGAACCGCGCTCCGAACCGTTCTGGCTATCTTTTCCCAGTCAGTTCGCGATTTACCCTTGCCCTCAATAATCATCTTTGATAGATTAATGCTTCCTAGATTACAGCTCTCGTAGGGCAATAATGGTTGCTCGCCGCAAGGATTAGTTGACTCAATTCTTCCTAATTTAGGAGTAGGATTGTCTTCATTGATTCGGTCAATAAAGATTATTCCCGGATCGCCATTTCTCCAAGCAAGACTTACTATTAAGTCGAAAACGTCTTGAGCATTAAGTGTGCCAACTACTTGATTGGTTCGAGGATTGATTAGCTCATATGGTTTTTTCTTTTTTACCGCTTTCATAAACTCATCTGTCAGAGCCACTGAAAGATTGAAGTTATTGAGTTTCCCCTCTTCTTCTTTGGCGGTAATGAATTCTAAAATATCCGGATGGTCTATTCTTAAAATCCCCATATTAGCTCCTCGACGCTTCCCCCCTTGTTTCACCACTTCAGTGGCAGCATTAAAAACAGTCATAAAAGAAATTGGCCCAGAAGCAGTGCCAGAAGTGGACCTGATTAAATCTCCTTTGGGCCTGAGGCGAGAAAAGTTAAAGCCAGTCCCACCCCCAGACTGATGAACCAAAGCTGTATCTTTTATTGCCCCAAAGATGCTCCCCATAGAATCATTGATTGGTATCACAAAACAAGCTGAAAGCTGTTGAAGCCGCAGTCCTGCGTTCATTAGTGTCGGGGAATTAGGCATAAACTCCAAAGAGGCCATCGTCTGATAAAATTCCTCTTCTACCTTAAACTGTTCTTCTTCAGAAATTTCCGGCTTATAAATTTCTTCAGCAGCAGCGATATTAGCAGCTACTCTCTGAAACATTTGTGAAGGTGTTTCTTGAACTTTCCCCTTATCATCTTTTTTAAGATATCTACTCTTAAGTACGGCTAAGGCATTCTCCGAAAGGCTTGTTTTTATCTGTGAATCAAGAAGAATATACCTTGCTTCACGAATCTCTTTTCTCTTCCCGCGATAGCGTTCGTAACCATTAGCTATCTGGACGTAACCCTCTTTCTTTATGGTGGCAACAACTCTATCCTGAATCTCCTCTATGGTGGGAATATTTTCTTCAGAAAAATCTTTGTTCAGTACCTCCACCACCTTTCCAGAAAGCCTCCGCGCCAGCCTTCCATCTTTCTTCTCCTCGGCATCTCTGATTGCTCTCTCAATAGCAAAAGTAATTTTCTCCTGATCAAAGTCTATAATTCGACCATCACGTTTTTTGATTTTTTGGATTTTGTTTTGAGTCATAGTATTTATATTGTAAGGTAATTAAAAAAAACAGTCAAACGACTGTTCCTGTGGATAAATGCTGATTTCTTCCAAATCTCTGATTTGGTAAAGAAATCGAGAACCCCGCAGTACTGCTGGGTGAAGGTTTTGTAATCCCGCAGTATTGCGGGAACAAAACTCTTCACTTCATCTTTCTTCTAATAAAGGCTGGAATATCTAACTCATCATCTTCAGTTAGATCTCGAGTTGGATTAAATGATGGTTTTGGATCTTCCGGGTTGGCCATTAACTTCCCTTTTTCTTTCCCCTCTTTCTTCTTAAGACCCTCTAGAGATTTGCCTACTCCCGGCAAATGAGAGGTTGTATTTTCTTGGTTTACTCCTTCAAATCCAGTAGCAATAACTGTGATTTCTATTTCTCCTTTTTTCTGGCTTTCATCGATTGATGAACCAAAAATAATTTTAGCGTTTTTATCTACCGATTCAGTAATTACTTCAGCCGCCTCCTCTACCTCGCTCATAGTCAAATCCTGGCCACCCCTTACATTAAAAAGTACTCCTTTAGCTCCATTAATAGAAACTTCTAAAAGAGGAGATGATATTGCCATCTTAGCTGCCTCCACCGCTCTGTTCTCACCACTAGAACGGCCTATCCCCATTAAGGCAGAACCAGCATTTTCCATAATTGTTCTAATATCAGCAAAATCTAGATTGATTACTCCAGCAGTAGTAATTAAATCAGAAATACCCTGAACTCCTTGACGCAAAACATCATCAATAATTTTAAAAGCATCTAGCAGAGTCGTTTTTTTATCAATAATGCTTAAAAGTCTATCGTTGGGAATAGTAATTAAAGTATCTACCCTCTCGTAGAATTCCCCCAAAGCAGTCTCAGCAATTTGCGCCCTTTGGGCTCCTTCAAACTTAAAAGGCTTGGTTACCACAGCTACGGTTAAAGCACCCAAGTCTTTGGCTATTTCAGCAACTCCCGGACCAGCGCCGCTGCCGGTAGCGCCGCCTAAACCACAGGTGATGAAAATCATATCCGACCCCTTTAAAGCTTCGTGGATTTCGTCTCTGTTTTCTTCGGCTGCTTGACGACCAATTTCTGGATTCATTCCTCCCCCTAAACCTCGAGTCAGATTTTTGCCAATATGGATTTTTTTGGGAGCTCCAGTCTTATGAAGATCTTGAGCATCAGTATTAATAGCTATAAATTCAACCCCTTTAATCTTACAGGCCATCATCCGATTAATAGCATTACCTCCGCTTCCACCAACACCAACCACCTTAATCCGAGCAAAAGTTTCAATGTCAGGTTTTATTTGAGGCATGATAATTTATAAATTTATTGGTTTATTAATTTATTATAAGTCTCTTTAAAAATTTTGCAAGCTTTTTATGGTAAGAAGGATTTAAATATCTTCTTTATTTTCCCACCCACTCCTTGGAAAGAAAAAATATCAAGCGATGGAAAAACCCCATGCTTTGCTTCCATTGTCTTAGCTCCCCACATAACAAGCCCTACGGCGCAAGCAAAAGAGGGATCATCAACTTTATCAATTACTCCCCTTAAATCTTGAGGAAAGCCTATCTGAGCCGGCAACTTTAGTTGCTCTTTAGCTAAATCAATAATTCCCGGCATTTTAGAACCTCCTCCAACTAAAACCACTCCAGCCGGCAAAAGCCTCTGGCGTCCGATAGCTTTAAGCTCTTTGTCGGCCATCGAGAATATCTCTTCTAGTCTAGCCCTAATAATTTCAGCTACATAACGCCTAGAGACTGATTCTCCCTCATTTGGATCAATTTTAGCTAATCTTATATCCTCTTTTTTACTGATTTCGCTCGGTAAAGCTGAACCAAACTCGTGCTTAATCTTCTCTGCAGTATCTACAGAAATTCTTAAACCAATAGCGATATCATTGGTAATGTGTCCTGAGCCGACTGGAAGAATTTTGGCGTGTAAGAGTCTACCTTCTTCAAAAACACAAAGCCCAGTTGTTCCTCCACCGATATCAAGAAGAATTACACCCAATTCTTTTTGACGCGGCAAAAGCACTGCCCCTGAGGAAGCAAGCGGCGCCAGAACCAAATCCTGAACATCAACCCCAGCTCGATGAACACATTTAATAAAATTCTTAAGATATGGAGTTGCCGCTTCTATCAATAAAACTTCTGCCTCTAACCTTACACCATGCATTCCTTTTGGATCTTTTATTTCGGTCTGACCATCTACTCTATATTCTAAAGGAAGGGTGTGAATTATTTCCTGATTTTGAGGAACAGACACAGTTTTAGCAGCACTAATTGCTCTAGAAACATCCTCCTCGCTTATCTCTCCGTCTGCTCGAGAAACAGCTATTACCCCATGAGAAGAAGAAGAACCTATGTGAGCGCCGCCAATCCCAATAAAGGCTTTTTCAACAGGAATACCGGTGGTTCTCTCTACCTCTGCTAAAGACTTAGATATTCTAGAAACCACCTCTTCCATATTAACAACAATTCCTCTTCTTAAACCAAACGAGGGAATACTACTCACCCCTACAATTTGAGGTCTTGTTTCACCCCTTGAGTATTTTGCCACCACCGTTCTTATGTTGTTTGTTCCAATATCTAGGCCGATAATTTGTTGCATATTTATAAAAACTTTTATACACCTTTAGGGAATTCTAATTTTAGATTACACTAATTTAAACAATCTGGCAATAGATGGCCAAAAGATAAGCATACCTATGATAGCCGCACCAATTGCTGAGATTAATACTGCCCCTCCCATCATATCTTTAATATACTCTGATGAAGAATTAAGCTCTGGAGCAACAATATCCATAATTCTCTCGAAAATAGTGTTGATAATTTCCAGAATCAAAACCAAAACAATAAGTAAAAACAAAAGAGCTTTTTCCCAAATTCTCAGATGAAGATAGAAACTCAAAAATACTACCACCGTCCCAATGATAACATGAATCCGAAATGTCTGTTCTCTCAATAGCGTAATCTTTAATCCTCGAAAAGCACAATAAAAACTTTTTGAAAGTCTTTTGAAGCTTATTAAGCCCATGTTTTTAAAATTTCCTCCTCCATTTTTTTCATTTTTTGGCTTTCTTTCTTGGTCTCGTCTCTAAAGCCCAACAAATGAAGAATCCCATGAATAAGAAGAACAACTAGCTCTCTTTCTAAGGAGTGGCCAAAAAAATTTGCTTGAGTTTTAGCAGCATCAAGACAAATAATAATCTCTCCTAATCGCCTTACTTTATCCGGTGGTTCAATAAATTTTTCTTTTTTAGCCGGAGTGGCTCCAAAAGCTAATACATCCGTAATCCTGTCCACCCTGCGATATTTTTTATTAAGACTCCTAATTCTCCCAGCCCCAACTATAGCTAAGTCGATTTCTACCATCCCCCTTACCCCAAGCAGACTTAGAGTTTTTGAAGCTGTTTCTTTTAATTCAGGTTTGTTAATTTTTGCTTTTGTAAAATTTCTAAAAGCTAGTGTTAGTTCTATCATTTTTGAGCAACTAATTTTTCTAATTCCTCTTTTACAATTCCACTTACTTTTGAACCGTCAGCCTTCCCTTTAATCTCTCCCATTAAAGCGCCCATCACTCTACCAAAATCTTGAGGACCACTAACCCCTAATTTTTCTACCACCTTCTTTACTTTAATTTTCAACTCACTTTCACTTAACTGTTTAGGCAGATAAGGAGCTAAAATCACTATTTCTTTTTCTTCTTTCTCGGCCAACTCCTCTCTTCCACCTTTTTTGTACTCCCCAGCTGCTTCTTTTCTCTTTTTAATCTCTGAATAGACAACCTCAATAATTTCTTCATTACTTAAACCTTTGTCTTTTTTCAAATCCTTAATTTCCTTATTCCTGATAGCCGTTATTAACATTCTTAAAACACCAAGCTCAAAAGCTCTCCTTGATTTCAGAGCCGTTTTAAAATCCTTCTGAATTTTTTCTGCTAATTTTATCATAATGGATTTCGCCCTACTATTTGGGAATTTTGACCGGACTCTTCATCTTCTCTCCCTTTTCCAACAACCCCAATTTCATTAATCTTCTTCTTTCTTTTCTAAACTTATTCCTAACTATCGCATCGTCTTTCAGTCTTCTTTTGTTTTTTGGGTGCTGACGGAACTTTGACCGCCTTGCCTGTATTAAAAGCTTGCTTTCTTTAAGCTTTTCGGTAAAACGCCGAAGTAAACTATAAGTACTTTCTCTCTCCCCCCTTTTAACTTCAACCACATATATTCACCTCCTTAATTTATAATTTATCGTTTTAGTCTCTTCTTCACTTCCCCAATGACCTTTTTAATATCCGTAACCTCTTGTACTCCTGTGGACATATCTCTAATAATAATAGTTTTCTCTAATGCTTCTTTTTGACCAAGAATCAGAGAAATTTTTACCCCTAATTTATTAGCAAGTTTTAACTGTGATTTTAGACTATTTTTAGAAAGATTCTCAGCCACAGCAATCTTTGCTCCTCTTAATTCCTCAAATAACTTTAAAGATTCCTTTTTGGCAAGTTCACCCAATTGGGCTAAATAAACCTTTGGGACCGATTGCTTGGCCACTTCCAGTTTCTGGGTTTTCATTAAACTAATAATCCTCTCTACCCCTCCAGCAAAACCAACAGCCGGCGTAGGCCTTCCACCCAAAAGTTTTACTAGAAGATCATAACGTCCGCCACCCCCTAAAGAAGATTGTCTTTCGATCTCCTGCTCCGGCCAAATTTCAAAAACTGTCTTGGTGTAATAATCCAGACCCCTGGCTAAAGAAGGATTCAAGATGTAAGGAAGAGCTAATTCATCCAGAAACTCCAGAACACTTTTAAAGTGATCGTGACATTCTCCACACAGATGATCAACAATTTGAGGAGCGTTATTGGCAAGCAACCTACATTTATCTTCCTTACAATCCAAAAGTCTCAAGGGGTTTTTCCTTAGGCGCCTTCGACAATCAGAACACAGCTTACTTAAATTTCTGTGATAATAATCTCTAAGAAGCTTCTCATAATCTGGTCGACATTCTTGGCAACCAATGGTGTTGATTTGGATGTTTAAACCCTTAAGTTTTAGTTTCTTCAATATCTGCCAAACAAGCGAAATGAGTTGTGCGTCAAGAATCGGGGCTTCATCACCAATTATCTCAAAATCAAATTGATGGAACTGACGAAACCTTCCGGCTTGTGGCTGAGCATAACGAAAAATAGGACCAAACGAATAAAGCTTTATTGGCAAAGGCTGAGTATAAAGGCCATTTTCTAAATAAGCTCTTATTATCCCCGGAGTAAACTCCGGTCTCAAGGCCAACTTTTGTCCTCCCTTAGTAACAAGCTCAAACATTTCTTTTTCTACAATATCCGTAGCCTCGCCAGTACCTCTTTGGAAAAGTCCTATGTCCTCTAAGATAGGAGTATCAATTTTTTTAAAGTTGAAATTCTGCGCTTCTTCTTTTACCACCTCTTGAATCTCTCTCCAATAATCTTGATCCTCTGGTAAAATATCCGGCATTCCCTTGGGAGCAGTAAACAGAGGAATAATTTTTTCTAAAGGTTTTGGAGGTTTTGGCATGGTAATCTTATCTACTAAAAACTTTTGCCTGGTCAAACGGCCAAGCTCGAACCCAAGCTCGACCAACAATATATTTTCGCGGCAACGGCCCCCACCTTCGAGAATCCGAGCTGTGGGCACGGTTGTCTCCTAAAACAAAATATTCATTTTCGTCCAGCACTATCTCCAATACTCCTCCAGTAATTTTATCTAAGCTAAGATACTCCGACTCATCCAATAACACACCAGCCGGAAATTCATCACTGTAAATAAAAATTTTATCATCCTTTATTTCTATTTTTTCTTCGGGCAGCCCGACTATTCTTTTTATGTAATATTGAGAAGGATCTTGAGGGTATCTAAAAACCACTACTTCTCCTCTTCTAATAACGGAAAATCTATAACTTAACTCATCAATAATTAAATACTGCCCATCCTCAAAGTTGGGCTCCATTGAGGCACCCCTGACAAAAAAGGGTTGAACTAAAAAAAGACGAATTGGGATAATTATAGCTAAAGATATAATTAAAATCTTAGCTAATTCCCAAACAAAACTTAAAGTTGTAATTATCCAATCTTTCTTCATACTACTTTCTATTGTAGCACGGATATTTTAAATTGCAAGAGACCTCCTTTTGGGGTATAATTATGATATGAAAAAAATATTAATCATTTCTCTTATAATACTTGCTATCTTTGGTGGGCTTGCTTTTTTTAGGTTTTTTAACACCAAAAATGTTCTAGAAATAAACCTCTTTTCTAAAGAATCAGGACTAGCGCAAGGTTTGAGTGTTTCTAAGCTTTTTAGTGAACCGATCGGATCTATGTTTACTTTTTCTTCAACAGCCCTAAAAGGAGAAAAAGAGGGACAAATCAATATTTTAATTTTAGGTGAAGGTGGCGCTAATCATCCAGGAGGAAATCTTACCGACACAATCCTTGTCGGAAGCATCTCCCGAGAATTTTCCAAAAAAGCCACTCTCTTTTCTATCCCCCGTGATCTTTATGTAAACCCCGCACCAGAACAAGTTCGAGACGGAGCAAGAATTCCAGATTCTAATGTCTGGAGTAAAATAAACGCTGTTAAATCAAATAAAGGAATAAATTCGTTAAAAAGTACGATTGAAGATTTAACAGGACTGCCCATACATTACTGGCTAAGTTTAAATTTTGACCAATTTGTTGAAATCATTGATATTTTAGAAGGCTTGAGTATCTATGTAGAAAAGGATATCTATGATCCTCTTTTTCCTGGTCCAAATTACAGCTATGAACCTTTCAAGCTCTCACAAGGCTGGCATTATTTAGATGGCCAGACTGCCCTTAAGTATATCCGTTCTCGCTACTCCTCTGGCGGAGACTTTGATAGAACCTACCGTCAACAACAAGTTCTAGAAGCACTAAGAATCAAACTAAACTCGCCAAAAAGCTTTTTAAATATCAGGCTTGTAAGCGCCCTACTTAATACTTTCACTAATGATCTGAAGACAAATATAGGATTTTCTGAAATGGGACGCTTCTACACACTAGCCAACCAAGTCTGGCCAAGCCTAATAGAGAATAAAATAATTGATATCAGCGTTAGTGGCTTACTCACCGGCCAAGACCATCCAACGGCCGGAAGCATTTTAATTCCTAAAGCGGGGATTGGAAATTATGGAGAAATTAGGGAGTGGGTAAAGGGTATTTTGAATACTAATTAAATTATGAAGTTTATCGTCGGCTTAGGCAATCCAGGTTTAAAATACAAAAAAACCCGACATAACGTGGGGTTTCGAGTTATTGACAAGGTAAGCGCAAAGCACAAAGTGCAAAGTGCAAAGTTAAAGTTTAATGCTGAATTATTTAAAGGGGAAATTAATGCTGAAAAAGTAATCTTAGCCAAACCGCAGACTTTTATGAATCGCTCTGGCGAAGCAGTGCGTGCTATTGCCAACTATTATAAAATCAAAACAAAAGATATTTGGGTTATTCATGACGATATTGATTTATCTTTAGGAACCCTCCGAATTAGCCAAGGTAGTGGTTCTGCCGGACACAAAGGTGTTCAATCAATAATTAACCATCTTAAAACCAAAAACTTTCTCCGCTTTAGAATCGGGGTTAGTCCGACAACCCAAAGACTAAACCTTAACACCGAAAGGTTTGTTTTACAAAATTTCACCAAACCTGAAGAAAAAATTATTAAAGAGATGATTATAAAAACCGTCCAAGCAATAGAGACGGCTTTAAAAGAAGGAATAGATGAAGCGATGAACAAATTTAATGTCCACTATCCTACTTACGAGCAAACCATAAGGGATTAGGAGGGGTCACCTTTAGTCACTCGTAAATAGGATAATGGACATTAACATCACATTGTAGCAAGTAGATAACTTTTGTCAACCCCTATAGAAAAAGCCGAGGGTCTAATTCACCTCGGCTTTATTTATCTTTATTTTCCTCTAAAAATTCTTTTATTTCGTCTACGGGCGTCACTGCAACTACATTCATTATTGAAATACCCCCCCAAATGAGCCCTATCACCTTTCCTTCCTTATTTAATATTGGTCCCCCAGACATGCCCGGTAGAACTTCACCAGAAAGAGTGAATTTATCTTTTGGTTTTTTGGGAATAAGAGGAAGTATTTCTCTATTCTCTCCTACTTTGCCAAAAAGTATTTTTTTACCATACCCAGAGAAACCAACAAAATAAACTTCATCCCCTGTTTCCGGCTCAGCAAATTGAAGCACATAAGAAGGAAAACTCTCCTTAATTTCCAATAAAGCCAATTCCCTGGCAAAATCAATGGCCACCACTTCAACTAAATAGTCTCTACCCCCTATCTCTACCGATCTAATGGAAAACATATACTCGAAGAACTTTTTTAACCTTCCTCCAATGTGAGAAGCTGTTAAAACTTTGTTGGGAGCAACAAAAAATCCACTGCCCCGGCTATAAGAACTTCCCTGTCTTCCTCTTTCTTTTTCAAAAGTAGTAACTTTTATCCTTACCACATACCGAGAAGCTTTAATTACTTCTTCGGGAAAAGAATCTCTAGCAAAAGAGAAGCTGGTTAAAGCAAAAACTACAACAAGCACTGAAACTATAAACAAAATTATTTTCTTTCTGCGCATTTTTCACCCCTTTACAAAAAAAGGAAAATAAAAGCAATAATCAGCATTATCGAAAAAATACTTCCAGTCATATTTTCTAAAACCACTTTCTCCTCATAGCCACTAATTACTCTTTCTTGAGTTATAATTTCTTCAAAAACTTGGGCTAACTCATCGCCGCTCTGTGAGTGAATATATTTTCCCCCGGTTCTGGCTGCAATACTGGCTAGTTTTTTAGTATCGGGCCTAGACCTTAAAGGTTCTCCGTTGGGCTTTAGGTAATATTCCATCTGCCCTTTATTGTTTATCCCTTTTTCTATCTTAGAAGCTTTAGTCGGGTCTCCTACACCAACAAGATAAATGCTAATGTTTTCCTCTTGGGAATATTCCTGGATAGCTTGAGCCAATCCAGGACTAATTACACCTGGAGCTACTGCTTCTTCTTCAGCGTCCGTAAATATAACAAATATTTTCTTTGTTTTTTCCTTGTTTTTATCCTCTTCTTTTTGGCTAAACATAGATAAACCTTCTACAAAAGCCGAAGCCAAATCAGTATCTCCTCCTAAAAGTCTGATGTAGTCTTCAGAGATATCTTCCACAATCCTTACAAAAGCATTTTCATAATCCGTAGTTAAGACCGGCAAAATCGGCACAGCTTTATTGGTGAAAAGAAGAAGCCCTACCTTATCCTCCTCTAACAACCTGACCGCCTTAATCATCCCCCGCTTCATTATGTCCAGCCGTGAAACCTTAACCTCTTCTCCGTCCTCAATCACCACACAATCCCGAGTCAAAGAACTCAGCGAAGCATCTACGGCAAAGACAATTTCAAACGGCTCCTTAACAGGCACTATTTCATGCTTCTCCCTTACCGGAGAGGTGTTGGCAAAAAGCACCAGAAATACTAGAATAGCAGCCAGTATTCCTTTTATAACTAATTTAACTAAAACTCGCCTACTCTTTGTCAGATTCCTCCGCAGAACCTTACTGGGAGCCAAAATCTTAAACCACTTCTTCAGTCTTAAAAAAGAAAGAAAATAAATAAAGAAGGCCAATAGCGGCAACATATAAAGTAAGACCGACCATCCGGCAGTAAAAGAAAACATTCTAATCACCTCCTTTGATATAGTATTCTGTCAGGCAAGTTGGTTGACAACTTGCCTGACTCTTGTAATTACTTTTTTATCTGCCCATCACCACCACCATTTTCTCCACCTCCATCCATTTCCTCTGTCGCTTTCTTCAAAAGCTCTTTAGCTTTTTGGCCTTTTCCTTGACCTTTTTGGGGTTGTCCTTCCCGGGGCTTTTGAATCCATTCCAGATTATATCCAGATTGGAAATGATTCTCGTCAACCTTAAGAGCCTCTGTCCAGTAGTAAATAGCTTGCTCTGTATCCTTCTGGGCTAAGGAAATAAGCCCTAGATAATAAAGAGCATCTGCCTTAAATTCAGGATAGTTTTTTGCTTGAAGAAAAGCTTGTTCAGCAGTTGCTTCTCCTTTGGCTGATTCAGAAACAATCTTAGTTTCTAACCCAAACAGAGCCACACCTTTATTAAAGTGCATTTGCCAATAAAGGCGTGGTCGCCAATTCTCAGGTAATCTCCCAATAGCTTGAATAAAAAGGCTATTTTCTACCTCTCCCGAAACCCTTAGGGCCTGGAGATAATTTCCCAAGTCAAAAGACTTTTGAACTTGATTAAGTTTTTCCACCTGAACTTGATACTGCCAGCCGCCCAACACAAGCGACAACCCAACAACTAAAACCAATATTAAGCCTATCTTTTTTAGCATTTCTTCCCCCTTTTATTCTATCCTTAACCAAACATTATCAAACAGCACTATTACTGCTAGCACCACTAGAATAGCCAGGATAAACGGCCAGTGAAAATCTTCTTTTGTCACCACCTCTTCAATAACGACGATGTCTTTCTCAATCCTATTTATTTCATCGTAAAATTTGCTGATTTCCTCTTCTCTAAGAGCAGAAGTTTCATAATATTTACCACCGGTATTAAGAGTTTCTTCCTTACAGATCGTCTCCCATCGACCGATTACATTTTTTGGAGCAATGAAATACACTTTAATTCCCAATTGCTTAACCAACCAAAAAGCCTGGGATGGATCCAAAAACCCCGAGTTGTGCCCACCATCAGTGAGAAGAATGATTACCTTATTTTTCACCCGGCCTATTTTATCAACTAGTCCATTAGCGTATAACTTTTCTTCTGTGATAAGACTAGCTCGAAGAAAGTTTAGGTTGAAATCATCACCCATCTCTCTGTCAATAAGGCTGACAAGAGACATAAAAAGACCTTCCCCAATTGGTGTCATAGCCCCAATCTTCTCTCCCATAATACCATCCAAAGAAGCAACGGTTAGCTCATAATCTGTGGTCGGAAGCACAAGCGGATAAGCAACTTTGCCGCCATAAATAACTACTCCGATAAGATCTCCTTTTTCTTTCCTAGCCAAGGCAAATCTTTTGCCCACTTCTATTACCGCCCAGAGCATCACATCGTCCATACTACCAGAAGTATCAACCGTCAACACTATCTCTCTGGCTTCTAATTTCCTTTCTGTTCTCACCCGAACTACTTGAGGATTGGCTAAAGTAATAACCAAAAGCATTATCAAAATCACCATCAATGCTTTAGGCAAAAGGCGAATAAAGTTGCTAAATCCTCGACAATCTCCGGCTACTCCTAGATTAGAGTGCTGAATAGCAGCTTTTTTCAACTTTTTTCGAAGAAGTAAAATTACAAGCGGTGCAATCATCAACGAAAGATAAACTGGATTTGTCAAAAACATTTTTACCTCCACGATTTTTTTCAAAATCTCTGATTTTGTAACAAAAATCTTACAAAATTAAAATTTTGAGATTTTTGAAATTTTCAAAGATCAATCATTTAAACTTAACAAATTTTATTGCTTTTGTCAAGAACCTATAGTAAAAGCCCGTTTTAGTTAAAACGGGCTTAAAAAAATAATTACTTTTTTCTAAAGCCAAAGAGGAAAAAATCCCCTAGTCTTTTCAGTAAACTTTCTATCTCTTCTTTGGCTATCTTTTTCCTATACACCTTGTTCAGCATCTCAAAGATTCCTTCGACTGCTTTGGTCGTCTTTTTCTCATATCCAGCCTCTTTCAAAAGTTCAAGCAACTCTTGAGAAGTCTTCGCTCGAGCTTCTCCTTCATTAATCCCAATGCCCTCCTGCAGGCCTAGATAGACCTTGAAGCGGACAAAAAGATCAACAAATTCAGCCTGAGCTACTTTCTCGCCGGCCTCTATCAAATTTCTAATAATAACCAAACTTTCTTCTACCCTCTCCTCTGCTTTAATCAGAAGTTCCTTTGAACTAAGCACCTTCCTTCTCTCTATGCGCTTCTTTGTGAGTGTTACTAAGAGAATGAAGAAAAACAAGACTATCAACCCAACTCCTGCCCAAAAGATAAACCAAACAAATTCAGGCTTTTCAATTTCTGCTGCCCCAAGCGGCCCTTTAGGAGGAGCTTTATCTGATTTTACCAAAGTATTCAAGACTACTGGCAAATCTGGCAAAGTAAGAAACTGTTTTTCCTGCGTCTCCCCTTCTTCAGCACTTAGGATTTGGTAAGGAATCTTAACCTGACTTAAAGGAAGTTTAAGTAAGAAACTTTCTCCTTTTTCTTGAGGAAACCAGTAAAGAGAAAATTCAAAACTTATCCGAGTCAGTTTCACACCATCCAGATCTTTCTCTTCAGTATTAAGAGAAAGAATCTTAAAAGGAGCCAGGCCTATTTTAAGGTCTGCTTCCTTCAATTCTCCAACGAGAATCTCCCTGGTGGGTTCATGATAAACATCGATTATCACCGAAATTTTGTCACCGATATTAATTACCTCTTTAGGATAACTGATTTTAAATGCCAAGAGCAGCTTTTCTACCTCCAGCTTTTCTACCAGCTTTCCTGCCTCAAGCGGCTTTGTCAAAACTTCACCTTCTGCCGTGATACTTTTACCCTCAACAATATAAGAAGCAGTGTAATGAACCACAACTGAAGGAATCTCATAGACACCTGGCTTTTCTTCTTTGGGTAAAGTTAGCAAGAAATGGATTATTTGATATTCCTCATTGGGATTATCAACCACCGGCTGTCTGGGGTTCAAAATTATTTTTTCTACCTTAAAGGGAGAAAAGTCAAACTTTTCAAAATCCTCCTCTTTGAGTTCCACTCCTATATAATGAACAAATCCCAGATTAAGCAGAATCTCCTTTTGACCAACGAACTTTTTTTCCTCCTCCTCAACCCAGGCATAGGCTTCAACAAGCGGAGCAACAAAAATTTCTCTTTGTTGAGCACCCTGACCATTAGCAACTTTATCATTGGTATTGGTGAAATAGAATTGATAGTTAACCGGTTCCTCTTTATCCACCGGGATTATGACCAAATCAGCTGTAAATTCTTGTCCGGTCCGATAATTAAGATCAGAATAAGAAATTTTTGGTTTCATCTCGAATTTTTCTTCTTCTTCGTAGATTCTATTTCTGTTCAAATCTATCCAAACCTGGTGAGTCTTTGGGGGGTCATTATTGATATCAAGATAGGTTACCGAAAACTCAAAAACATCGGCACTCCGCCCCCGATCAGAACTTACACCATCATTCCACTGAACCTTCCAACTAAGTATTGGCGCGGGATTGCCTTCTATGTGGTAGGATTGAGCCATGTAGTTATTGCTAGCAGCTTTTTTCTGATCATTTTCTATATCATAACCTACAACTATTGAAGAGCCCTTCATTTTCACTACCAGAAAATCTCCGTCCTCTAAATGTGGGAAATCTGCCCGCAGAATATAGACTACTGCATCTTGATGCTCAAAGGGTTCGGTAAACCTAATTTGTTTGTTTTCCAAATCAATTTTGCCCTGTCCACCAACCGTTAGTTCACCAGGATCAACTTTCCCATTCTTGTTTTCATCAAGTACCAATTCCAGGTTTTTGATTTCATCTTCCTCTAAACCTGAAACAAGTGGAACCTGGAAAATGACTTCTCTGATTTCTAATTTCTTTTTCTTGGCAGTTGTTCCATAATTGAGTCTGAAAATATAAAGCTCTGCTCCTAGAACCTTACCTTCTTCCTTAAAAGCATCTTCCTTTTCAATGCCGGAAACGCTACCAACAGTAAGAAAGGAATAATCACGAGCAGTATCTTCAAAATTATCAATACCATTGTATGGTAGTGCCCCTGTAGACCCACCTAATAGGAGGCCAACTGAGACAAAAAACAGCGCTAAAAGTAATACTAATCTTTTTACACCCATCTTTTTCGCCTCCCTTTTCTTGCTTCAAAGAATTTTTTTAATTTCTGCGCTAATCGCTCAAGGCTCTTACCGATGTCATCGGAAATCTCGTCAGTATGAAAAGTTAACCAATCCAGATTGAGTCTTTTAAAAAGCTCTAAGTGTCTAGTGTCCTGCGCGCGAACCTTAGCTAAATTAAGATGTTTCCGCTGACCAGTTTCTATCTCTTTTGTGTCAATAAAGCCTCTTAATTTTGGCAATTCTTCCTCTTTTCTATCCCTGATAATCACCGGCACTAAATCGTGCTTTAAAGCGACCGTAATCAATGATTTCTTATAATCAAAAGGGCTAAAAAAATCAGAAATCAAAATTACAAGGGAACAAGAGACAGGATTCTGATTGATAAACTGAAGTCCAACATTTAAATCTGTCAGTGCCCCTTTTGGACTTCGCTTAAAAATCTCTTCAGCTTTTTCACAAGCTTTTTCTATACCAAACTGAGGAGGCCAATATACCTCTTCTAACTTATTGGTAAAAGAAATAAAGGCAGTTTGGCACCCCGCATGAGCTCCTGCATAAGTCAAAACATCAACCAGGAGAGCTTGGAGCTCAAGCTTTGCTTCACAGCTACCAAACTTTCCTGATTTAGATCTATCAACAACAAATATTATACGCCCGGCGCGTTCTGCTCTCTTTAGCCTTACAAGATATACACCTTCTTTAGCGCTAAGCTTAAAGTCTATATCTCGAGGGTCATCAATTGTTGGGTCAAATTCTTTTATCTCCATTGGCTCCGGCCCTCGTGTCCGCTTCTGATTACTGGTAAAATCGCCGCTAAAAAGATTTGAAACCTTTTTCCTAAGGATAATTTTTATTTGAGGTCTCATTCTACTTCCTCTACCGGCACCTTATCGAGTATCTCCTTAATAAAACTATTTTCAGTCTTTCCTTCTAACTGTTTTGCTTGATTGGTTAAATTAAATTTACCCCTGAGAGCTGGAAAAGCTGCTCTCTTCACGTACTTTGGCAAGACCATATCTGCGCCCGCCAAAAAAGCATAAGCACGAGAAACTATCTTTAAGTCCTCTGTTCCTCGAGGAGAAATCCCATACTCAAGAAGTCCATTCCCCTCTTTATCTTTTCTGCTCTTTCGGAATTCTCTGACTACCCGAGTTATATAGCGGATAATTAACGAGTCAGGATCCATTAGTTCTGGATAGTGTTTTTCATAAATTAAATCTCTCAACTCCACTATCTCATTTGGCTTAAAGATACTCTTGATTTTAATTTTACCGCGTTTCCATTCCTCTGATCTGGCAGCAATAATTCTTTCTTCTTTGTAATTTGGAAAAGGAATAAAGAGTTTAATCAGGAACCTTTCCATAAGAGCCTCCGCCAAAGGATAAGTCGCTTCTCTCTCAATAGGGTTTTGCACAGCAATAACCAAAAAGATACCTAGAGTTCCTAATTTATATACCTTTACTTCAAAAGTAATCTGCTTTTCTTCCATCGCTTCTAACAAGGCAGATTGAGTTTTTGGAGGGGTTCTGTTTAATTCATCTGCTAAAAAGATGGTTGCTCTTAAGATAGGTCCTTCACAAGGAATAGGCTGAATTATCTTTCCCTTTTTTCTATAGGTAGCACCGACAACAAAGTCTTTTGGGCTAACATCGGTGGTTAAAGATATTCGATCAAAAGGTACACCGATACATTGAGCGAAAACTTTGGCTGCTAGAGTTTTAGCCAGCCCCGGTTCTCCTTCGATTAGAATATGACCGTCGCCCAGTAGTGCAACAAGAAGGGATTCTTTTAACTCATACTGTCCAATGATAACTTTATCCATCTCTTGATATAACAACTCAATTCTTTCAAAAGATTCTTTTACGAATTTCTTTTCGGCTTTATCAAGCATTCTATTTACCTCCTCTTTAATTATTTAGTTATAAAAGATCATTAACATTATAAGATACCATAATTTAATTGACTTTGTCAACCCCACGACCATTTTTTTTGCTAATTTTCTCCTAATACATTAATATAGAAGACAGAAGAGGACTAAATGTAATGAACGACATAAAATATTACAACGCTTTAAATCTTATCACCGAAATTGGGGCTAATCGCTTTAAGAAGCTTATGTCTTACTTTCCTTCGGCAAAAGAGGCCTGGGAAGCTTCTTTCGGAGAACTTAAGAGAGCCGGACTTGAAGAAAAGGTAATTGAAGCTTTTACTCAGAAACGCTCAAAAATCTCCCCGGATAAAGAAATAGAGAAAGTAATCAAGGCTAATATCAATATTATTACCATTAAAGATCCGAGATATCCTAAGCTACTCAAAGAAATCTACGACCCGCCGGCTCTTCTCTACGTCAAAGGAAATCTCGCTCGACTAGAAGATGAATTTTCTTTTGCCGTAGTCGGCACCCGCAGGCTCTCCAACTACGGCCAGCAAGTGACTTCAACAATTACTAGAAATTTAGCTCAAGCGGGGCTAACTATTATCAGCGGGCTTGCTTTAGGAGTTGATACTCTAGCCCATAAAGCAACGCTTGAAGCCCAGGGAAGAACTATTGCTGTTTTAGGCTGCGGACTAGATAGAGTCTATCCGTTGGCTAACGAGAATTTAGCCCAAGATTTGATTGCCAACCAGGGAGCGCTTGTCTCTGAATTTCCCTTGGGCGCTCCTCCCTTAAAACATCATTTTCCTTTTAGAAACCGAGTTATCAGCGGACTTTCCATTGGAGTATTAGTAGTAGAAGCAGCAATTAAAAGTGGTGCACTAATTACTGCCCGAGCAGCACTTGAGCAAAACCGCGAAGTTTTTGGAGTACCGGGCAATATTTACTCCCCCACCTCCCAGGGCCCAAACAATCTAATCAAAATGGGAGCAAAATTGGTTACTTCTTGCCAAGATATTTTAGAAGAATTAAACTTAAGCGGGGTCCGAGAGTTTATCGAGGCCAAAAAAATTATCCCCGAGACTAAGGAAGAAGCAAAGATTCTGGAGTTCTTAAACGCTGAGCCTGTCCATATTGACGACTTAGTTAAAGCTACCAGGCTGGAAACGGCCGCTATCAGCTCAACCTTATCAATAATGGAAATGAAAGGGAAAGTAAAAAATCTTGGAGGAATGAGATATGTGGTAGCACGCTAATTATAAATTTTTAATTTCAAATTATGAAGCTTGTCATTGTAGAAAGCCCAACCAAAGCCAAAACAATCCAACGTTTCCTAAAAGACGATTATACTATCAAGTCCTCTTTTGGTCATATTCGTGATTTACCCCGAAAAGAACTCGGAGTAGATATTGAGCACAACTTTAAACCAAAGTATATTATCCCCTTAAATGCAAAAAAAAGAGTCCTTGAACTTAAGGGAGCAGTTCAAAAAGCCAAATCAGTAATTCTAGCTACTGATGAAGATAGAGAAGGAGAA
>SDBT01005024.1_pt1 | contig 22339 bp, 22 predicted proteins | sample 2277101 | NCBI WGS metagenome assembly SDBT01 (sample SAMN10404973, study PRJNA504765) | marine sediment metagenome | isolation source: marine sediment core GS10_PC15, 103 cmbsf | place: Arctic Ocean: Southern Knipovich Ridge | collected 2010 | reverse complement strand
AAAAAAGTTACCAATCCCTGCGGTAAAATAGAATCTTCCGCCGAGCCATTTTCGGAGTGAAGGACGTACGACAAAACGCCACCAGCCATTATTCTCAATCTCTTTTCGTACTCCAATATCACCAAATATCTCAAAATGAGGATTGATGAAATAAGAGGGATTTACATCTATCCAGATCTGTTTGCTGATGTCTCCTTCAGATTGGGCATGGGTGATCCTGCTTGTTCCAAGAGCCAATAACAGTATGAGATAAAAAATACATCTTTGTGTCATGTAAAGTCTCAGATTCCCGATCAAAAAATTAGTGAAAGCAAATTATATTAATTTATTAAATCCTGATCAAAAAATAAATAATATGCTGATCAATGCTCTACAAGGTATTAACGACCTGCAATAAAACCACTCATATTTATTTTACTAATTAAATCCATTTTAACTAACCTGACCTGTTTATACCGCCCCGTTCTACGTGTCCTTTGACCCCGTAATACGGGGGGCAAACAAAAAAGAATTTGTCCACGAATTACACGAATTTTTACGAATTTCTCGAATTATAAAAATATATTATAAATTAATCTGCGAGAATCAGCATTATCCGCGTCATCCGCGTTCTATAAATATCGCGGTGTCTCTGCGAAATATATATTTTCTTAATGAGTAAAAGTTATGCTAATCTCCCAAGGCGATCCGCTAGGCGGAAATAACAAAGTTTTTGGCTATAATAGCATAAACCACGAAGCACACAAAGGACACGAAGATATTTTTATTGAATTTAAATTAAAGGAAATTAAATTAAAATTTGAGTAGGATTCTCTTCATAATATCGCTATAATATTTTGTTATTATGAACCTTCGTGATCTTCGTGGTGAATAATTGAGGTTAATAAATAATTAAATGGGAGGGAAAAATGAATAAAACAGCAATATTAATTTTATCTATGGCCTTTGCCTTTAGTTTTATGGCCTGTGGTGAAAAAGCCGAAACGGAAAAAGCCGTCAATCAACCTGAAAGACCTTCAGATGCTGAATTGATGGCCTTTAAAGTTTATCACCATATGATGTATATGGTAACAACAGCTAAACAGGCAGGAGGGACAAATAAACTATTTCATACTAAAAAACTACCGACTGAAGGAACTGATCCTGTAGTAACACCTGCATTGGATCATATTTATACAAAAGCTGTAATAGACCTTACCGAAGGACCTGTAACTGTTGAATATCCTGAAATTGAAGAAGGTCGTTATTATTCCATTCATATTACTGACCAGGAGCATTATACCATTTACGATGAGATTCACCCTAAGGGCAAATATACAATTGTACGCAAAGGAAAAGATATGGAAGTTCCTGAAGGAGCAACTGTTATTGAAAGTCCTGGTGACTACCCACACCTTTTTATCAGAATTCAGGTAAAAACTGCCGAAGACATGGTAAATGCCTGGGCTATTCAAGAGAAAATTAAACTTACCAGCGTTAGCAGTAATGAATTAAAAATTGAAAATCCGATAAAACATACTATTGAAACACACGATGTTTATCCACAGAATAAAGAAACTCTTGCCTCAGTGGTTAATTTTAGCAAAGAAGATTATTTACGAGTTAGTAAATATATTGGTGCTGTAGCTCCCAAGTTTAGTGTAACCGGAAATATTGGAATGTTCGGCCCAATTGACAGTGAAGAGCCTAACAGTAATGATGCTGAATATCGTGCTGCAGCTATAGTAGGTCACCTTGGCTTTCCACTTCATCACGCCTATTATGGTCCCTTCTTCACTAACTGCAACGACGAAGTTCTTAACGGTGACAAACCGGAAGTATTTACCTTTCCCTACAAACCTGAAGGCGTGGAGCTGTTCTGGTCCGTTACCCGTTATAGTGCCTTAACAAGAAATACGATACCTGGCAAAAACGACTTATTTAATGCATACAACACCAAGCCTGACGAAAATGGAGACATTACGATTACATTTAGTGTTGAGGATCCCCAGGACGGTACCTACTGGATGCCGGTTAACGCAGGTGAACCTTATTACTTTGTAGTTCGTTACTACAAACCGGATGTGAATAATCTTCCCAAGAAACCCTGTAAGTAGGTTTTAAAAAAAATGACAGATGCCTATCTCTCTTTGGAGTGATAGGCATTTATTTATTATAGTCAAAAATGGTGTGTATCATGTACCGGAAATATAAAAATTAATTAAGAGGACAAGAGTATTTGCCGCCAGATTTGCAGCATATGTTGCAATCGGTGATGTTCCATTTGAAGGGCAGCGTGTGGTTCAGCGGGATGATATCCGCGGTTACACAGACGGTAAACATAGAGCAGATCAAATTTATGCCTTGCAGGCAGAATACCGCTGGAACTTCTACAAAAAGTGGGGTATGGTTGCTTTTGGCGATAAATAATGCTTGGACCTAATAGCGGACTCCATATGTTTGAATTAAAACGCCTTCTTTTGATCAGTACCATAATGGTGCTTGTATCTCATCTGATAAATACACTAACGCGCGAAGGTGTGGTTTATGGTCAGAACTGGCCCCAATGGCGTGGACCCCATTCATCCGGTGCCTGCCCTGAAGGCACCCCTCCAATCGAATGGAATGAACATAAAAATATAATATGGAAAGTCGAAATTCCGGGGAAAGGTTATTCAACGCCTATTATCTGGGGGGATCAGATATTTTTAACCACCACGATTGAGACCAATCGAAAAGAGAATGCTGGTTCGTGGTTTAAAAGTCTTATATATTCGGAAAGCGGGGAAGAGACAATACAAACAGAAAATGTCCATGAGTTTTTTGTTTTGTCCGTTAATCGTAAAGATGGAAAAATAATCTGGCGGTGTAAGGTCCGTGAACAAGTGCCATTAGTTAAAACACACCATTGGGGAAGCTGGGCATCAAATTCAGTCGTCACAGATGGGGTATATATTTATGCCTATTTTGGCTCGCACGGGCTCTATTGTCTGGACCTGCGGGGGAATATTCTATGGGAGCGGGATTTCGGTAAGATGAATAAAGCGGAGGGCTTCGGTGAAGGCAGCTCACCCTATACACCCTCTGCTCTGCTTGTGGACGACTTGCTCTACTTTTTAAAAAATGAACAGGGAAGACTAACCTGCCTGGATGCAAAAACCGGAAAGGAATACTATTTTTCAAAACGACTTCGAAGCACGGGATATGTATTGGCATCCCCGGTCGGTACGAGGAAGTGGGTCTATATTGTCGGCCTGAAAGGCAAAACCCACGTGATCAAACATGGACCAGAATTTGAAGTTCTTGCGGTGAATGAGCAACACTTCTCTCTATTTCACGAATCCAAAAGCCTCGTAACTATATACATGTCAAGTGCTTCGTAATCACGTTGTGAAATCAAGGTATTCATTTTCTTTTGATCCAGGCTGCGCGATATCTTCAGAAGCATCTGAAAAATCTTACGGCTGTTGGACAAATGTTTGGTGGCAACCGATGCCTTTTGGGTCCGCATGGCTTTCACATCTAATCCAACCCACTCGCCCTTCTTACCATAATCGTATTGATCCAGAATACGCACCTGATTAAAAGCCCGACGCAGATCCACGCTCCCAAACGTTTTGTCTTGATCAAACTTCAAACCATTCTGATCATTCAAATGCACGGTCCAGAGTTTCTGGTGCGATAGAGCAAATCCCATCTCATCCGATGGATCTAATCCAGTCAGAACCACATGCGCACTCTCGATATTTACACCGACTCGACCAGGATCTGCCGTGAGGTGTGCGATGGCCAATGCATGGCCAGTTGTCGGCAGGTAGGCCTGATCCATTGGTTCGTTTGGTTTGGGTTCAATGGCGATGCGAATTTTCGGGTCATATTCCAACATCTTATTAATGGCTTCCACAATCCGATCGTTCGCGATCTTACTATCCTTCGCTTCACGAATATACGTACCTTCACGGGCAAGCCACAGGATGATAAGATCCGTCTCAAGTGTATTGGCAATATCAATTGCCTTCAGGCTTCTCTCGATGGCATATTTGCGCGATTTTGGGTCATTACTTGTATATCCACCATCAATGGTGAGCGGATCCTCCCAGAGTCGTGGTGCTACAAATTCAGCCAGCAATCCATGTTTTTCAAGGCTTTTTCTCACTGCTTTTGCCCGTTTGATTATCTGTTGTGCTGAAAGCATATTCATCTCAGGCACGGCATCATCATCGTGAAACTGGACTGCGCCAAAACCCAGTTTCTTGTAAAGACCAAGTTTCCGGTTGAACGGTATCGATTCACGAACAAACGGTCCAAACGGATCACCACCCTCATGAATATTCCATGGACCAAACGAAAATCTAAATTTTCCTCCCACTGCACTCCTCCTTATTTTCAGATAATGATAATGTTAACCTGCAATTCAGCTTACACAGAACCTGATATAACTAACCTGGATAATTCATCTCTCGCAAAGCCGCAAAGAATTTTTCCACGAATTACACGAATTTTGACGAATTTCTCGAATTAATTTTAAAATTTGATTAATGTAACGACGCGATTAATCGCGTCGCTACTAATTCCATGTCAACCTGAAAGAATCTTACACCGTGTCGGATTTAACCTTCAAGATTGGAGATCCCTACGGAATGTCTAAAATTTTGCTAAAAAACAAAGTTTTCGGCTATATATAATAACATAACCCGGCCCAAGGATCCAATCAAAGGAAAGAAGTCCACTCCCAAAGGGAACCCCTCGGAGAGGGAGCAGCCTCCGGCTACGCTATCGCAATCTATAGGCACTGTGGGGCAGTTACGTAACTCTTAAGCATTCTCAGAGCACCCATAAAAAAACAGCGGCGGCAAATAGCCCACCGGAAAAAGGACCAACAACGGGAACCCAGGCATAGCTCCAGTCACTATCGCGCTTACCCTTTATGGGAAGGAGTGCATGCATTACCCGAGGGGCCAGATCGCGGGCAGGATTGATGGCGTATCCTGTTGTGCCTCCTAATGACAAGCCAATGGCCAACACAAGAAAGCCAACTGGCAACGCGTCCAGGGCGCCAAGGCCGACTTCCGGGGCCGAAATATGCAAAACAGCATAAACAAGGATAAAAGTTCCAAGGAATTCCGAAATGAAGTTGTTGGAGTAACTTCTAATCTGGGGACCGGTACAAAACACCGCTAATTGGAGATCTGCATCTTCAGTAATGTCCATGTGCTGTCTGTAATGTAGCCAGACGAGAAAAGCACCGATCGCAGCACCCAGCATCTGTCCACTAAGATAAAGTGGCAATAGAGACCACGATAGCTTGCCAGCAGCGGCAAGTCCTATCGTGACGGCTGGATTAATATGTGCGCCACTTATCGGTCCGGCGACGAAAACGGCGACAAATACACCAAGACCCCAACCGAAGGTAATCACAATCCAGCCACCGCCGCTTCCCTTGGTTTTGTTCAGGACCACATTTGCAACCACACCGTCACCCAGAATAATTAACAATGCCGTGCCTATAATCTCACCCAGAAATATGGTCATTCTTCTTCCTCCTCATCTATCATTAGTGAAGCCAATTTCGTGAACGCTCGAGTGCTTTGCGCCATGTGGAAATCAGCGCGGTCCTACGATCATCATCCATGCCTGGTTCAAAGACCTGACCTACTTGCCACTGTTCCTTAATCTCGTTGAGATCGTTCCAAAAGCCAATTGCCAACCCGGCCAGGTAGGCTGCCCCAAGCGCCGTTGTTTCTGAAACTTTCGGCCGGACAAGCGGAGTATTAAGAATATCGGATTGAAACTGCATAAGCATATGGTTTACTGTTGCGCCACCATCCACTCGCAATTCTGTGGTCGCAATGCCTGAATCGGCCTCCATTGCCTCGACAACATCCATCGTCTGAAAGCTGATGCTTTCCAGAGCTGCCCTCGCCAAATGTCCGGCACAAGTCCCTCGCGTGATGCCGACAATGGTACCGCGCGCGAATTGATCCCAGTGCGGCGCGCCGAGGCCAGTAAAGGCCGGCACCAGATAGACACCGCCATTGTCTTCTACCGAAGCTGCCAACTTCTCAACTTCTGAGGAGCTTTCAATGAGTCCAAGTCCGTCACGCAACCACTGTACAACCGCTCCGGCAATAAATATGCTGCCTTCCAGAGCGTATTTTGTAGAGTCTCCGATTTTCCACGCGATAGTGGTCAGAAGATTGTTATTGGACTTGATGGGCGTCTCTCCGGTATTAAGCATTAGAAAACAACCCGTCCCATAGGTATTTTTTAACATTCCAGGCTCGATGCACATCTGTCCGAAAAGCGCTGCCTGTTGATCTCCTGCGATGCCGCTGATAGGTAAAGGCTGATCAAATAGGTTTGCCGTTTCCCCATAGATTTCACTTGAAGAGTGTACCTCTGGTAGCATGCTATCCGGAATTTGCAGGATATTGAGGATCTCGGAATCCCATTGCAATCTGTGGATGTTGAACAACATCGTCCTGCTGGCATTGGTGACATCCGTTACGTGCTTTTTTCCATTTGTAAGATTCCAGACCAGCCAGCTATCGATGGTACCGAAGGCAAGCTTTCCTTTCTCGGCTTTGTCACGAGCACCTTCGACATTATCGAGAATCCACTTCACCTTGGTTGCCGAAAAGTAGGCATCGATAACCAAACCGGTTTTTTCCTGAATAGTAGGGCCGAGATTATTATTTTTAAGTTCGTCACAAAACTCTGCTGTCCTTCGGTCTTGCCAGACGATCGCATGGTGGATCGGTTCTCCGGTTTCCCTGTCCCAGACGACTGTAGTCTCTCGCTGGTTGGTAATGCCGATGGCCACGACAGCCCGGGGCGTGATACCAGATTTGCTCAGTACCTCGCTCGCAACTGCGGCCTGAGTTGTCCAGATCTCTTTTGGGTCATGCTCAACCCATCCCGGTTTAGGGAAATGCTGCTTGAACTCCTTTTGAGCCAGGCCCTTTATACTTCCGGAATGGTCAAACAGGATAGCCCGCGAGCTGGTGGTGCCCTGGTCGAGCGCCAATACATATCGATCCATATTACCTCCAGTATTATTAGTTTGAAATATTAGTCCTCGGCCCCTTCAAGGATTTCTTTTAAAACACTCAGGGATAAGTATGCATATTATATATGATTATTTTATTATTTTGGCAGTATCACCGGCCAGGCATGGGCGAATCTACAATTGTTCAAAAACTACGGAATTCAATGAATTCATTCCAGTCGTTTTCGCTTCCGCTTAATACCATCGTTGGATTAAGGTGATTCGCGGCAGTATTTTTTGCGATTTGAGTTGTTTTGAGCGAAGGGGCAGCTTTGGTTTATTTAGCATGCTCCGTAGTACATGGTTGTAGATATAATCAAAAGGATAGTAAGAAAGAATAATTCCCAAAATTGCGACTATCATCATTGCAATAAGAATTGAAATACTATTAGCAAAAATAATTTCCTTGCTAATTTCCACTCTGGTATTTAATTTGAATTATTAGATATCTCTCCTGATTAAGACAAATTCTTGTGATCAATAAATTGTTTATTTTATTTGCCCCGAGTCCCGCACCTGCGGGATCTTCCATCTTGAAGATTAAATCCGACATGGTGGAAGATCCATTCAGGTTGACATTTAAGAAGTAGCGACGCGATTAATCGCGTCGTTACATTAATCAAATTTTAAAAGTAATTCGTGGATAAGTTTTCTTTGTTTGCAGCCTTGGCTGCGGTATGAATAGATCAGGTTAGACGACCCTTTTATATTACATTAACATCCGGAGGTTTTATGCAAGTACAATATTCTGTAAGTCCGGCCGGTGAGAAATTCGAACTTCCCAAGCCGAATGATTATCTCGCAGAATTTGAGACTATCAAAAAGCGTGTTGAAGAAGAACGTGCCAGAGGGCGTGAGATCGTCGTAGTTATGGGTGTCGGATTTGTCGGTGCGGTTATGGCGGCAATTGTTGCGGATACGGTGGATGAAAAAAAACAGCCTTCCAAGTTTGTCATCGGTATGCAGCGGCCCAGCGTACGAAGCTTTTGGAAAATACCCCTGTTAAACCGGGGGATTTCGCCCGTAAAAGCTGAAGATCCTGAGGTAGACCCCATGATTGATCGCTGTGTTATTGAGAAAAAAACGCTGATAGCCACCTATATATATGAGGTTTTGTCTCTTGCCGATGTTGTTGTTGTCGATGTGCAATGTGACTATATAAAGGAAGAGCTAGGAAACGTTCGCAACGGACATACCGATATGGCTGCTTTAGAAAGCTCGATTGCTGTAATTGCCGAGAATATCCAGGCGAATGCTTTAGTGTTAATCGAAACAACCGTGGCACCGGGAACGACCGAACAGGTAGCCTATCCTATTATAAAAAAGATATTTAAAAAACGTAATATTAAATCAGATCCATTATTGGCTCACAGTTATGAACGGGTTATGCCCGGACGAAATTATGTTGCAAGTATCAGGGATTTTTGGCGGGTTTGTAGCGGCATTAATGACGAATCAAAAAGGCGTGTGGTTAAATTCCTAAATGAAGTGCTAAATACAGATGAATACCCCCTTACCGTAATGGACCGGCCTATTGAGTCGGAAACAGCTAAAATTGTTGAGAACAGTTATCGTGCAACCATACTGGCCTTCCTGGATGAATGGAGTCTGTACGCCGAGCGTAATGGAGTTGATCTGATAAAAGTGATTGATGCAATCAAAGTGAGGCCAACGCACAGCAATCTAATTTTTCCCGGGCCTGGTATTGGCGGCTATTGTTTGCCAAAAGACGGTGGATTGGGCGTTTGGGCTTATAAGCATATCCTTGGTTTTGAGGATGATATCTTTAAAATTACCCCACAAGCGATTGATATTAACGATACACGGGGTATGCATGCAGCCGTAATAACCAGAGATGCGCTGCGCAATATGGGATTACCTGTTGCAGCATCAGATATCCTTGTGCTCGGTGCTGCCTACCGTGAAGATGTGGGTGATACGCGCTATAGTGGATCGGAGATCCTTATACGGAAATTAGCTGAGATGGGGGCTGAAATTCGTGTACATGATCCTTATGTAAAGCATTGGTGGGAATTTGAACAGCAGGATACTTATCCTGCTGTAGGTCAAAGCAAAGCCCGATTTTTTCGTAACCAGGAAAAATTAAAGGAAATTCGAATCGAGGATGATTTAAATAAGGCTTTTAAGGCTGTGGAAGCGGTGGTACTATCCGTGCGGCATGAGGCTTATCTGGATCTTGATCCGGACGGAGTTGTTCATTCAATCGGTCAGCCGGCAGCCATAATAGATTGTTTCGGTATACTAAGTGACGAACAAATAAAGCGTTATTTCGAACTGGGATGTGAAGTAAAAGGGCTTGGCCGTGGGCATATTCAGCGAATAAAGGAAGAGGTTAGGAAAGGGAAGCATTAGCGGCTTTTTTGCGATTATAGTAGATTAAAGATTGAAAGAATCTCTCGCAGAGGCGCAGAGCCGCAAAGGCTTTTATCCACGAATTATCGCGAATTTTTACGAATTTCAAGAATCAATCTAAAAGAAAGCAGAGAAGCAGAAAACAGTATTAAAAATAATACACAATAATATAAAACACTTTTAAACTTTGCGAACTCTGCGCCTCTGCGTTTAAAATAATAAAGATGATAAATAGTTGATAATTGACTGTTGAATATTGTCTATTGAATATTCAAAATCAGTCTTTTTGTTCTGCAAACACAATCTCCCTGGCTTTCATGGCCGAAATTGTCAACGGTATTGCTAAAATTGCTCCCATTCCTCCGAGTATCCATGTCCAGAAAATTAGTGAGATAAATATGGCAAAAAGTGAAAGATTCAGCTCATCACCCATGTATTTGGGTTTGATGATATTCTCCACGATAGCATTGATTACAATAAAGCCCACGATGATGATGATGGCCTGCGTAAGACCGAGTTCTACCAGGGCCAGAAAGGCTGGTGCAATAAGACTTAGTATAAATCCTATATTTGGAATAAAACTGAATAAAAAGGAGAGAAAGGCCCAAAGGAATGCAAAATCAACCCCCAAAATGACCAGGAGGATGAGATTGCCGGCTGCCGTAAGAAAACCCGTAAAGGCAGAGATCGATATATATTTTCGAATTTCCCCGGCCAATTCAGACATTTTTTGCATACCGTCACTGATTTCTCTTTCTCCGCGGTGGATTCGATAACGCAAATCAGTAATATCAATTAAAAGAAATACGATCAATAGAAATACGATTGTAAAATCACTAAAAGTAGAGATTATCCCGCTTAGAAAAGCAGTCGCGAACCCCATAATTTGCTTTGGATCAAAGCCCTGCATAGAAAACGTATCTGACAGGTTGAGGCCGAATTTGGAAAAGGTCTGGATTATATCTGTTGTTAATACGCTGAGCTGAACTTCATATTGCGGTAACTTATCGGCGATACCGACAACAGCTACACTTAAGATAGAACCTGTCAACAATGTCAAAATAATTATGGCAGAGATTATAATTAACAATGTGATTACCTTCGGTACTCCTTTTTTCATTAACCAGATTACTACAGGCATAATACTTATGGCCAATAATAAGGCCAGTAGGATCGTGTTTATGATTGGGGCTGCTGCTTTCATCCCTGCAGCGATGATGACCAGATAAGCGATTATTTGTAATGCATGCAATTTCATTGAGTCACTCCAGTGATTTATAGAATTTTATTGAACTCATTATTGCCCTTGCATCATTTGTTTCATCATGTCAGAATACGAGCCGTGTGTAAATCCTTCCTTTTCACCGGGGACGTGAAATTTCTCCACAGGGGGTGTTTTTCTCTGAATTTTTAGTATAGAGGTGATGTCAAAACTTGGCTCACTCATCGACATATCCATGCCCATTTTTCGTACTTCAACTGGTATCTTTCCTCTTACCATTGACCATTCATCAGTCTCTTCGTCTTCACCCATGTTAAACATTTTTGAGAATTTACCAGATATTCTTTCAACATCACCGGTAATCTTCATATCATCGGGCGCAGCCCAAACACCTGTAATTTCACCCTCCTCATTCTTAAGGGTGTGTAATTCACAATTAAACCCGTTTATGGTCATTTTTTTACCAGTAGGATTTGCGGTGAGTTTTGCTCGGGATTTCTGTTGTTTCTCCTGTTCCATTGTTGCTTTTACTTGTGCCTGCATCTCAGGAGACATTTCTTTTAACATTTCTTCTACGGCTGCATTGGCTTGTTCTTCCATCTTTTTTAAATCCTCAGCTGTCATGATCATCACCTTTTTCTGAGCCCACATAACCATATACATTACACCATCTTTTGCATTAGAAATGAGTGTCATCTTACCCATATCTGAATTATCTTCGACGGCGAAATTATCTCCATCGACATATATTGTCGATTCATTGGTTTTTATTTCTCTTCCTTCTTCTAATGCGGCCTGTTTTAATTTCTCAGCAGGGATGGTCATAAAGAACATCGTCTCTTCTTCTTCACTTTCTATTTCAGTATCTTCAGGAAGGAGTGAAAAACTGAGTGGTATAGTGTATTCAACTTGTTTTATAATAAATTGAGCCTGCAAGGAACCGGTCATCAGGCAGATAACTAATATAAGCAGAATCTTAATGCTTTTTGGATAAATCAACATATAATCTCCTTTACATTTTGATGTAATTATTTGATAAGATTGAGAAGGCAGAAAATAATTTTAAAATCTAAATAAATTCATTAAATATGCAAAGGGAAATTTAATAAATTTTAACAATCGATTCAAAAGAAATATATATTTCACTAAATTTAAATATTTATACATAATCCCACATATTTCTAATTAATCTATTCTTTTAAAGATAAGCAGTATTTAGAGGAAATTGAAACGATCATATTTAATATTATATTTGCCCTAAAATCAAATTACTTCAATTATTGCATTTCAAAAGGAATGTTATGTTTGCTGCGATCGTTAACAAAAATATCCGGAACCGGATATTCATATTTGAAATTAAGATTATCTCAGAATATATTTATATTTGACTATTCTCTTTCTTTTGCTGATCCGGAAACGGTGTTATCTGAATTAATCGTAACGGTGTAGTCAACGCAATAAAACACCTTCAGATTATATACAATCGGATCATCCACACCCTGAATAGTGATGGTGAATTCAATCTCTCCCGGAGAAAAAGATCTTGGTGGGGAGGACGTTCCGGGTTCGATATTATTAATGTTTTCTGTATTTCCACCAGAGGTTTTTATCTGAATATCGGCTTTGCCGGTACCATTATTCACTAAGCGTACGGTTGGATTCTCCATATCGCAATCATCTGAGCAAGCAGACATTATGATCAATAAACTCATCATCACTATGGCTGATAATGCTTTCATAGTATTCTTCCTTTCAGTTTGACAAATTTGTATCTATTATTATCGGTTCAGATTGGAGAATCATTATTGGGAAGGAGTGGAAATGTTAAAAATAACCAGACTGGCCTTAAGACAGAGGAAATTTTATATTGCGATGTTGATCTTGAAAAAATTGAAAAATCTCATGCACGCAAATTATTTTTTCGAGACCGACGCCCCGAGTTATACCGAGAATGGTTTAGTTAAGGAGTTTTTGTATGGGTAAGCAGATAAATGAATAAGGTTGATTAATTTTACAATATACCTTATACCCTATACCTCAAACCTTTTCATTTTTTCATAAAAAATTTGTATATCAATATCTGCAAAACCGGGAGAGAAAAAACTATTATAGAGTATTTCAGAAGGTGTCTTATATCTAATAGTATAAATACGTAAAACCGAAAGGTATGTTTCTGAAAATATAAAAAATGACAAACCCCGGTAGAAAATACCATTTGTTTGCAGCCCTGGGCTGCGCTTTGTATATTTCGCATTATCCGGTATAGCATCGATTCGATGTCATAATTTGCTGATTTGAAAGAATCTGGTAAAATTTTGGGGAGATATGCCAAAAAATAGAACAATCCTGACAGATTTCGTCTCATTTATTTTACACAAACCCGAAAATAGCACCTTAATTGAATATGGTACACCATTGGAAAGAGAAGATTTCCGTTATCGGATCTTGCAGCGACTCGAGGTAGGGGTAGATCAATATTCAATTCTTAACATACATAAAATAGGTGTTGACGTACCGGTTAAATATGTATTTGAGGAATTATTGAGATGGAGTGGAACTTCAACCTACTGGCCGAACCAGATCGCACACGTGAAGAGAATAAAAGGGCAACTGGAAAATATTCAAATATTCTTATTCGGTCTGGAAAGAGTCTTAGTGAATCTTAAGAACCCTTTGAGTAGATTTCAACCCCGACCTTTGTTCAATCTTGATACTATCAGGATTAAAAGAACGCCGGGACAGTCGGACACGGATAATGCCCGGTATTTGCTCTATAAATGTAGTGGTGGATATCCGATTGGAATATTTTCTATCTATACCAGGTCATCAATAGAAGAGCAGAATGAAAGGGAGCAAACACAGATCTTTTTTATAGTGGCGTTTAATTTTTATGGCAAAAAGAACCGGTTTTTTAACAAATTAATCAATCCGATGTGGGAGGGTATCCATAACAGGGTTACAGCAAATATCTTAAACATGATAAAACAATCTTTTGAAGGAAAATTTCAGAGAATCATAGAAGAGCAGCAGGACATTGAATAGGTGTATCTCATTGACTTTTATTATATTTTTCCGGCCTGCTGTCCCAGTTTCTCCGATCACTGGCCCTGATCCTGGAATGTTTGGTATCCATCAAGCGAATGCGGTTGGATAGAATCTGAACAATATGAAAAGCCAGGGAAGGGTCTTCGTGTATTCTTTTTAAAAAACTTTTTTGGTCAATGGTTAAAATACGTGTATCCTCCATGGTCCTCACAGATGCGGAGCGTTCTTCCTGCTCAAAGATCGCCATCTCCCCGAAAAAATCACCCTCAGTTAAATATGCCAGATGGACTTCTTTGCCTGATCTTTCCTGGAACACCTCTACGGTACCCTCCTGAATGACGTACATGCAGTCGCCGCTCTCTCCCTCCCGGATTATGATATCACCTTTTTGGTAAAATTTTCCTAATGCACCTGGTTTCATTTTTTTTTGCTCCATTAATTTCATCTTTTTATAAATAATGCCCGTATAATGCTAATGAGATATCTGAATAAGAAGACAGGGTGTAATGTCAGGATGAAAATTTCTTTATAACTTGCGCTCCCGGTAAACATGTCCCATAAAATTGTACTCATAAATTTCTTTGGTAAATCCTTGTCTTGCTCCACCTGAACCATATAAAGCATTGCCTCTCTGGCGATGCCTACCTTCTGGTTTATTTTGGTTACTGCAAAAATCATCTTGCCGATGATATTATCATTGTGCAGGCGCTTGCATACGGGCCAAAAATGCTTTTTAAAATCTGAGGCAGAAATTCCCTGAAATACAGCTGTGGAGGCTGCGATCTTTGCTGTCCGGTGGCACCTCCGATGCCATCTTTATAAAGCCGTGTAACGCCACAATCACCAATAAATACCATTCTGTCAGCAAACGGTTGAATAGCCCGCTGAATATTGATTTTTGGATTACAGTGGCAGGAGACCTGATCAGTGTAAATGGTCTCAGGCAATGCCTGCCTTACTTCGGGCGTCTCCATAAATGTGGCAAGAACCGCAGGTGTAATATCTTTACCCAGCATACAAAATGTTACATAATCTCCTTTTGGGATAAAAGCAGCAAATTCTACATTTGGTAGATCCAGCAAGAATATATGCATTGAGTTCCCAAAATATTGGGATATCATTTCCTCTCCAAGATAATATTCACGTATAATTGTTTTAGTTGTACGCGGCAACCGGTAACCCGTATTAATGTCAGTAAAAATGTTGAGAATCCTGGAGTTGACACCAACAGCAACTACGAGTAAATCATAAGTGACCGGGTCTTCATCTTTTATTATGATTTTAGGCCGGCCATTGTCAAAAAGTACCCGCTCAACTTTAGACTGAAATAGATTGGCACCTTTTTCTATTGCAAGAATTTGAAGATAACCGTCAAAACTACCCCACTTTGAATCGACTGTTCCTTTTGGGCCGCCGCCACGATGAACGGCAGCTATGCGCTTCTCATGCAGTGGTGTTTCGATTGATACTGTACCCCTGTCCGTATGCAGAGTGTAGGATTCAATGCCCCGCTGAACGATCTGTGGCGGCAGGTTAATGCCTTCAGCGGCAAGCATTTGAACTAATGTTTCGGAAACTATCCCTCCGCACATATTACAGCCCTTGGGACTGGGTTGAAAAAAATCTCTTGGTTCATAAATATCAAGATTAATATCAAGATTAACCCTTTGCGCCATCTCGAGAAAAAAATAGCTGAAAAATGAGCCTGAAGGCCCACAGCCAATAACCCCAACACGATCCCCATCCTCCAACTTCAATTGAGGTGAACTTGAAACGGCATTCCAATCCGGTTTTGATTTACCTGACATATTATCCTCACAGAATGAAAATTATTCAAATTGTGCACTCGATACACGACAACAGAGTCGTGTCAGCTCATCATAATTTATAAGTAGAAATATTACCTGGATAAAAAATGAGCAGATGAGAAAGTGTTGTTTTTAAAAGTTATTCCGTTGCAGGTTTATTCAGATCCTGATTATTTTGTGAATCATGATACACCGGTTTCCGGCCTGCAGGGATCTTTGATTTGGGTAAAATGACTTCATGTGGACCTATCGTGGCTCCTTCGCCTATTTCAACTGCCCCCATAATAGTCGCTTTTAATCCGATCGTTACACGGTTATGTATTTTAACCTTTTCAACGATCAGGAATCCCTTTGAGGCGTAATGTGCAATAATATAAACTGATCCACCGATAGTAACATTATCCCCGATTTCAATCATTCGGGGATCCGATATATTGGTTGTATTTATATTGGCATTTTTCCCGATTTTCATTCCCATCATACGGTAAAACAGCATATTAACGGGCGTAGGTGTTACAAATTCCAAAAAAGTATAGCGGACAATATAGGTAAAAGCATTGTGAAAATACCAGGGAACCGATTCCAGAGAGTAATAGCTGCTTCTGAAGGGTTTAAGGCGGAAGGGCATTATAAAATTAAAGAGCGGGGCCACAAAGATTAAGGTAAAACCGTAGATGAAATAACTGAGTACGAGGCTGATGGCTAAGACCAGATAATTTACAGGCTCAGGGAATGCAGAGGCATTTTTTGATATGTACATAAAAAAATATACACCCGGTGAGGCCGAGATTCCCATGCATGAAATGCCCAACGCATAAAGAGGGACTAAGGCGATGATATAGCTGGCTAACCTGAATTTTCTCAGGATTGTTTCAAAAAATCCGGCAAGGCCCTCTCGATCTGAATTGGTTGCGTTTACATCAATTCTTTTTTCTGTGCTATGTGTATCTTTTTCTGACATGTACGGGTTTATTCTCCCTTATATATTAATTTTAAATTAGGACCTTAAATATAATGAATAATTTAAAGATCTCATACTTCCCTGTGAAAATTGATTTTTAGCTCGTTTGGTGATCTGCGTCAATAATTTGGAAAATCTGTTGAACTATACTTTACAAGGCGCTATAAGATAATAATCTTAATTTGATAAATGGATTTGGATACAATAAAAGCAGGAAATTGACATGTACGGCATAGAAAGAAGATATTTGGATCGATTTGAAATTACCGATGCTGAAGTGATTTACCGTTTTGCCGGCGCAAATGAATCTCGTGGCTCTCTCGCGGATATCACCAGGATCAGTATCCGCTTTGAAACAAAGCACGCTTTTAACACCGGTGATCACATTGATCTGGAAATAATCATTCCTGATAAGGAAAATATCTCAGTAAGGGGCCATGTCGTGAGGACGATTGAATCAAAAACCAATTCACCATTATATGCTGCGGTACAATTTCTTCCCTTTGGATCCGATGAGCGCTATAATTCTATGGATAGTTATACGCAATTAAATGCTTTAACAGAGGAATATATGCAAAAAGTCGCCTGAACTCTTTTCGCTTTATTTGTTTGCTGCCAATAATCTGTCTACTTTTGATTTTATCTGCATCATTACCATTTTTCTTGTCCCAAGTTTTCCTCTTTCCCGTCCAAGTTTTAGATATTTTTCGATATTTGTTTTTGGTATAGCCGGTTGTTCTTCTTCGGGTTTGCGGATTAGAGAGAGGGCTCCCGTAGGGCAGGAGGTAACGCAAAGACCACAACCGATACACCGGTGTTTTTCCACAAAAGAAACATCTTCCGTAAGTGATATTGCATCCATGGGACACCGATCCAGACAGAGACTGCATCCATCACAGATATCCGGATTGGTACTGGCATAGAAAGGGGAGGAAACGTGATTTGCCGGATCAGGATATTTTTTAATGGTGCGCAGAACAGCACAACAACACCCGCAACAACAACAAATGTTTGCTGCCCGACGGGAATTGCTGGGTTGCAAAACCAGACCGGCCTCGTCTGCCTTTTTTAAGATCTGAGCAGCCTCCTCCTGGTTAATCTCACGTCCAAGATCATTACGCAGGTAATAATCAGCGGCGCTACCGAAAACAAGACAAACTTCTTCCGGTGCATGACAGCCTTCGCCCATCATTGTCTTCTCGCGTTGGCATATACAGGGGGCAACAACAAATTGCTTGTGTTGTTTTAGCAACTCTTCAGCCATTTCGTAAGTGGAAATTTCCAGCTGAGGGGTGATACTTTGGTTGACCGGTATGGTTCTTAGTTGTGGCACTTTCCAGGCTTCCTGAAATAAGGCCGGAATATATTCATTCATATCCCTGATTAATTCCGGATCCAGGTTATTTACATGATATTCCCAGATGCCAATCACCATTTGATTAATCATGTATCTGGTCGGGTGATCTTTTTTGACTATACTATAGAGCAAACCTTTTTTTGCCATTTCAGCAAGGCGTCTCTCCGCCTCAGGAATTTCAATTTTTGCGCGGTGTGCAATGACCCGGGCTTCTTCCGGAATCAGGGAGACCTGAAGAGCAAGTCCTGCTTCATCAGGCAGAAAAAATCTTTTTAGTAATCTTATTTCAATCCCTGATTGAGTAGCCGGATAACCCGCGGGCAGGTCATCAAGATAGCGGGCCAGTTTATGATAAATCCTGTCATTCTCCGTATCTGTTCGATGAATTCTGTTCTTCTTTGTTCTCATCTCGATCCCTCAATCGTAAGTTTGTATCCTGTAACAATTACATCTCGCTAGCAGTCATTGGATATTGCCTGCCGGACTATCAAATATAGAACAATTCTCACTGAGTCGCAAAGCAGCCGGGATGTTCTATTTAGAAAACATATTACAGATGCTGTCAACGGATTGGGTTATGAGAGAATTTATGAAATAAATAATGGTTAAATATGCGTTATGTTTTATATTATCCAATGAGACATTTTTATACATAGGGATTCAGGTAATGAAGTTAAAAGAAAAGCCACGTGGCAAGGTATCCGTAGTATCACTTACCGGAAAAATTATGGGTGGGCCTGAGATTGGTGAAATCCATACGGCCATAAAATCCTCTCTGGAAAATAATATGAAGCAAATTGTTATAGACCTAAAGGAAGTCAGTTGGATGGGGAGTGTTGGAATAGGTATCTTAATTTGCTGTCTGACAACAGTGCGAAATGCAGGGGGGGAACTCAAACTGTCCGGATTAAGTGAAAAGGTTGTAAAAATACTTGAGATAACAAAACTTGATCATGTGTTTGAGACCTATCCTGGCGTTGATCAGGCAGTGGCCAGCTTTTAGCTTAATAAGTGATTTTTTGTTTTATGGGTAATTTTGTGATGAATAACACAACAAGTTTATTGTTTATCAATATATTTATATATTCAATTTTTTAGGAGCCAAATATGAAGCGATTAATCTATGTTTTATCAGTTGTTAGTGCATTTATAATTTTGATTATTGGTTGTGAGAAAGATGCGACCGGATTAGCTGAAGGGCATGGCCGGCTGAATATCTATATAACGGATGCGGCAGCTGTTTATGATTCAGTCAATATTACCTTTTCGCAGATAAGTGCCCATACGGATTCCGGTTGGATCACAGTTACCGGAGAGCCGGTCACGGTGGATCTGTTAAAATGGACAAACGGAAATAAACTCTTAATTGGTTCGGCAGATGTCCCGGCGGGTAAATATACGCAAATACGATTGATTATCGATGATGCGGAAATTGGTATAGGCGGGAAAGTCTATCCTCTCACGGTACCCAGCGGGGCTCAAACCGGGTTGAAATTTGGACCGCAGTTTACAATAGAAGAGGGATTATCCTACGAACTGATAATAGATTTTGACGCTATGCGTTCAATCGTAACGAATGGTCCCAAGAATAATCCTAAGGGGTACAAGTTAAAACCACACATCAGGATTACTTCGATTGCAATAACCGGATCTATTTCAGGACTGGTGCTAAATCCGGATGACATGCCTACAGCCTATGCAATTCAGGAAGGTGATACGATCACTGCAAGTTTAGTAGATACGCTCAGTGGTTATTTCCAACTGGGTTTTTTACCGGAAGGAGAATATGCTGTATCCGTGAGTGATACGAACGGACTTTCTTTTGACCAGGAAGGCCTCCAGGTAATGGTTGGAGATGACTATGATCTGGGTGAGATAACCCTCCAATAAACAATGAGTATAATTATTGGATGAAAATTTTCAATCTCTCTAATGCAATATCCGGAGTGGCGGCATTTGAAACACCGTAGAGTCCTCCCGGGAGTAAAATTACAGCGGTAAAACCCTGATAGGGGATTTTACGTGTCTTTACTTTATTTTGCTGCCATTCCAATGATTTCCATCCTTTGTCGATGTTTTCAAATGTTTCCTTATCTGTTCGATCCTTTTCTGGCTTTACCAGAAAAAACTGATATTTTTCACCATTTTCATCCATATAATCAGCATATAGACAATTTTTAAGATCAGAAAGACCCAGAAAACCGAGGCGTGTAAATCCTTCACTGCCATTAATCTTATCTGATCCGGGTAATTTTTGTAGGACGGCTGGCAATTCTGTGCTCCCATCCAATTTTTCTGCAATGTCTTTCAGGAATATTTTTCCGGAAGATTCATTCAATTTACCTTCAAAGGCGTAAATTTTGATATAATATTTTCCCTTAAACATTAGAGCCTGGGAGGGCAGGCTAATGGCGGCTAATGTCCCGATTTCGTATCGATTTTTAACACCACGGCTTTCGGTGGCGAATACACCGAAAGCATTTAACGGGTTTCCCATATCATAGATATCCACAGAGAATTGTACACCTTCTGTCTCAAATTCCCCAACACCAACTGTCAGGAATCCATAATCGATAAACTGGTCTGCGGCACCGTTGATATATTCCCAGAGATTATCCGGATTATAATACATGACTTTAGATAAGGTCTTCCAATTACTAAATTCGGGAAAATAATTTGCTGTAATGGTTGACACATTTAAGACCAGGATTATCAGAATGAGGACTGTTTTTTTCATATTAAGCCAGGGTCAGTAAGTTATGGGCTGCTTTTAACTGACGGGGAATATTAACCTGAAATTCACAGGAATTCAGACAGGGACTATGGCAGCCTTCACACAAAGAGGCATCTGCTCCATTCAGGTGGCTGTATTTTAACATGGCTTCTTTTTCCCAGCCCTGGTACTTAAAGTAATAGGCATAACGCATGATGGTGCTCACCGGTAATTGATGGGGACAGGCCTCAATACAATTGGAGCAGCCATGCCGGCAATACTGATCATTAAACAATGATTTAAAATTGTCAATGAAACCGGTATCTTTTTCATCCAGTCTTAATCCGGAGTAGGGTATGATTTTATCCACGAATTCAAAGTCGACCAGAGAGATACAGGCCGCATGCATATCAGAGTTATTAATAACCCAGCGAATACTGTCGATTTTAAGTTTCTCCTCCGAAGTGATACCATATTTTTCTGCAAATGGTTTGGTTTTGAGATAGTCCTCCTGTTGGTCTTCAATCCAATCATTCATTTTCTTTTCTATCTCTTCTTCAGAATCGTAACGGTCCTCTAATTTTTTAAGTTGTTTTTCCTGAGCCCTGGTAGGATTTGCCGGATCGTATTTCATTCCTGTCAGTTCGCCGGGTGAGGTTTTCATCGCGGTTGCACCTACATTGTTTTCCTTACAGGCTTTTATAATATTATTTCCTGCTTTCTCGTTCATGAAGTTATAGATCAATAACATGACATCAAACCGGCCGTCGTGTGCAGCCGCTGTCAACACTTTTTCCATGCTGTCTTCATCTTTTCTTCGGGGGCCGTGGGAGGATAAACCGGAAAAGCGCAGGCGTCCTTCACTTTTCAATTTCGAAACGGCTGAATGAAATTCGGGTTTATCAAGTAATGAAACCTTTTTTACGGCGTGCATATAAAAACAGTCGATATATTCAGTTTTCATGCGTTCCTGGCAGGCGGCGAATCTGTTCAGGATCGATTCCTCGCTTTCATCTTCGGCCACATGAATCTTTGTAGTGAGAAATATTTTTTTTCGATCCATATGTTTTAATGCCTGGCCTAACTTTCGTTCAGACTCTCCGTTTTGATAGCCCTCTGCATTATCAAAATAATTTATACCGGCATCATAAGCATAGCGAATGACATTCGATTCTTTAACTCTCAGGGTTCCCATACTCATGGCGGAAACTTTAAATCCGGTACGGCCCAGGGTGCGGTACTCTTTAATCTTTAATTCCTGATCCTGCGGATTATTAGCGAGTACCTTTTGGGGAGCCATACCTGCGGATATTGCACTCCCGGCTGTTAGGGCGCCACTGATTTTAAAAAAATTTCTGCGGGAAATCATCTTTTTGTTGTTCCTCTTTTCTGGCATATCAACTTCCTTTATCTGGTCAAATAATCTATCAGAAAATCTGAAATCGGTTCCATCTTAAAAATTTAATCAATTTTAATATATGAGACCACTCTAAAAAGGGAAAAAACCAAAATAGTCATCCTGCCCGCCTGAGGCGGGTCAGAATCTTTTGTTTTTATTGAACTTACAGATGCCGATCCGCCTAGACGGGGGCAGGTCGTTGAGAGATGAATTATCCAGACTAATTTAAGTAATGCAATATTTCTCTTGCGTATTCGTTCTGAGACAATTACTTTACGACTACGGACTTCCCATTTTTATTTCTTATTCGCTTAATCGAGAGAATTCCTCGGGGCTTGCCCCGGGGTGACGAGGAAAGTTTGAAAACCTAAGGTTTTCAAGTTCTTTGAAATTCTAAGAAAAATGTATATTTTCTTAGATGGATGAACATTTAC
>SDBT01005023.1_pt1 | contig 22341 bp, 34 predicted proteins | sample 2277101 | NCBI WGS metagenome assembly SDBT01 (sample SAMN10404973, study PRJNA504765) | marine sediment metagenome | isolation source: marine sediment core GS10_PC15, 103 cmbsf | place: Arctic Ocean: Southern Knipovich Ridge | collected 2010 | reverse complement strand
CCCGTTGTTTTCTCGACTTCACTTCTGAAATTTTGCTCCTCAAGATCTCTTTTTAATAATTCCTGTCTTTCTTTTTCTAGCGTTTTAGCCAAATCATCTCGAACGGCAAGAACGGCTTCGAGAGCAGCCGCGTTGTCTCTTATTTTTCTTGCTTTTTGTTCGGCAGTACCAAATATATCTTCAGAATCAAAAGTCTTTAAACGTTCTATCTGTAAATTAACGGCGGATAATTGTTTCTCCAGGAATTCAATTTCCGTTTGAGGTCCGGCAATAGCCTTTAAAACCGCGTTGAATCCCTCGATCTGTTCTTTTGCAAATTTAATGGCTTTACCGAGAGAACCTAGAAGGTTGCCAACACCAGTAATAAAACCTTTAAAATCTTGTCTTAACAATTCTTGATTGGCCTTTACCCAACCGACAATTTGTAAGCCAACATCTTTTAAACCCGTAATCATTTCGGTAAGAACGGGTAACAAAGCCTGGCCGATCTGTGTCTTGACTCCGCTCAATGTCCGTTGAAGTCTCAACAGTTCATCGTTAAACAAAGCAGCTTGATCAGCGGCCTCTTTGTCAAAGGTAATACCAAGGGCCTTCGCCTCCTCCTGCATTTTACGGATGCCTTCGGAGCCTTGTTTAAGTAAAGGCAACAAATTAACTCCGGATTTGCCAAAAAGTTCCTGGGCCAGAGCAGCGGCCTTTGTATTGTCCGTCATTTTGGCAAAGGCATCCGCCGATTCAACCAAAAGAATATCCAGGGATTTTAAATTGCCCTCAGAATCTTCAATACTTATTCCGAGTTGTTCAAAGGATCGAACCGCCGTCGATAATCCGGCCTGTGCATCGTTAGCCCGTTTCGCCACGGTTTTCAGGGCCTTTTCAACATCCTGCATGCTTGCGCCGGATAATTCGGCAGCATGTTTAAGAGATGAAAGTGCTTCCGTAGACACCCCGAGACTAATTGACATTTTTTGAAATTTATCACCCGCATTGGCAACGGATTTAGCCAGGGCAGCTATCCCAACAGCCGCCGCCGCAACGGCCACCGCCCCGATCTTGGCTATCCGTTTAGCCATGACCTTGGCCTTTTTACTGAAATCAGATATCCGGCGTTCGGCTTTTTTCATACCGGTGACCAGTTTGGCCGTATTCAAACCAAGTTCGACTACCAGCGAGCCGGTTACAGCGGCCATTATTTTACGCCCGCATTATACATATCGAATTGGTTTTTAATGTCATTTTCCATGGCGTTCTGTTCCGTGTCCGGCTTTTCCGATCTCAAGACAAAAAACGCCATCCACTCTGACAGTTCCATTGAATCCATTTCGGATAACATTTGCCTCCTGGTCTTTCCCAGCTTCAGAGCGAGGTCAAAAGTAAACTGTCTTAAGCCTCGCTCTCGGAGTTTTTTGTCAATTCCTCAATGTCTTTCTGGCCTATCCCACTTATTTTCTGAGCAATCTCAAACAACCGGTCTATGACCCGGCCAGATTTCCCGCCCAGAGCCCGGACCTCTTTAGAGCTAAACAGGAGTTTGTTATCTTTATTACAAAGAACGCGGGAAAGAAGCTCCGACCGAAAGTTTTCACGATTGGCCTCAACCTTATCACCCTTGATCTTGTAGATAGCTGATTCAAAAGCGTCCCGCTCCGTACCTGTCATACAACGGATACGAACAGATCCGCCCCATTCCTTAACCTCAACCTCTTCAAAATCCAGGTCATTAGCAGATAAAATCTGCTCTTTCGTTAATAGTTCCATTTCTGCCTTCCTTTCGATTAAACAATAGCAATACCGTTCATAAAATGAGCTTGACTTGATATCTCCAAGCCGATTGAAGCCTTTACCGCATCGTCCAGGGCCACGGCGTTGGCGTAATTCGTAACAAACCCTTCGAAAAAATAAGCAGACGGCTCACTAACTGTAGTTACTGGAACATCTGTAAAACGAATATCAAAAAAACTTTTTGTTCCCGCCTGCCTTAAATCTCTTAGTTTCCATTGATTAATTCCGGTTGAGCCTGTGGTAAAATTACTCAACACCTCCATAGTAACCTGGCCCTCATCCTGAATCCCGACAAGTTTCTCCCTGGCAGTCGATCCAAGATTGGTAATATCAATCACATTTACCGACCCGGCGGGGCCATCAATTGAAACAACTTCCCCAATTTCTTCCATATTATAGCCGGTGAAGCTTAACGTTGTCGAATTGTCTTGAACTATAAAGTCGGTACTCTCTAATACATTCAATCCATCAGGGCTAACTGCTCGAATCGTATAAACACCAGTATTATTTGAAGAATTTGTTCGAAATCTCATACCCTCAGTAAAGCCAATGGTAATGAAATCAATAATAGCAGTGTCACTACTTAAAAATGCCCCTAGAACAGATATTGACAATATCGAGCTCTGTACTGTTCGAAAGTCGCTACTATTCGACAATCTAAGAGTTACCCCTTTAGTATTTAAAACCATGATATCACCCCCCTGATTAAGCGGTTGTATGAGTTACCGCACCGGTGATTTCCAGGGTAAAAGAAACCTTTACCGCATCATCCAAAGGTGAGGTTAGGGCAAAATTAGTACAAAAAGCATCTGCTTGCTGTACGGTGGTCGAGGCGTCCGTGAATTTGATGCTCATCTTTTTCTTGTTCCCCGCTTGCCGATCTGCTCTAAGAGCTATTTGCGCAACGTTAGTGGGATCCCAGGTAAATTCACCGGAAACCTGACCTTCATCCTGAATACCGACCAACTTCTCCCTTGCCGTGCTTGCCAAGTTGGTTATATCGATCACCGGAACCGATCCAGCGGGGCCGTCAAACGAGAGCAATTCACCAACCAACGCGCTACTTGAGGTAGACGCTGCCGTCGAGGTACTCCAAAAAAGATTATTATTTTTAGTTCCGAAAGCCATTTCTATATCCTCCTATCCTTGAATCCAAATTGAAAAAGTTAATGTTCTTGTTTTTATCTCCACGTCATCATCGTATGCGTCAAACGGATCATCGAGAGCATGCGATTTGAATAACGTCGAAGCGTCCATGGCCGCCAGGACTACGGTCGAGACGGCCTGTAAGGTTGTCGTGCGTTCCGCATGTACGTTGATCTCAATTATCGGATTTTGAAGCCCGGTGTATCCACTCAAAGAATTTATCCGGCTTCCACCCGTTTTCTCGTACACCAAGGCCGGGAAGGCAGTAGCGGCCTGGGGGATGAAAGCCGGGAATATCCGTGTACTCACCAGGGCCGTTATGGCTGCCGTGGTCGAAAGTACCTTGAAAACCTCGTTTTCTATCTGAGCCATTACTTAAACTTTCCCTGTTTCCAGCGTTCAAGCCATTTTCCAATAGCCTTGTTCTGAGCTTCGATTTGTAGCCCGGTTGTACCCAAAAAGGCGGGACGCAACCACGGTCTCGGAGGCGTTCCACTTACAATTAAAGGTTTGGCTGCGCTATATCGACCGAAAAACTTCCCTTCTTTTTTGCTTGCAAGGACACGCGATCTATTAAATCTTCCAATGCGCCTGGCTATAAGAGATTGACTTTTAAGTTTTCTTCTCATTCCGAGAGTAGGGATAGCGTGTTTTTTAGTGCCGGACTCAACCAAAGCACCATACCAAGCTTCGCCTATTTTCCCCTTGCCCCTAAAAACCCCCGTAACGTATGCGGTAAAATCACGTCTTTGTTTAATAGGTAATTCTCGCCAAAGCTCAGTTCCGGGTTTTACAAATCTTGACCTTATCCCTCTTTTTAATGTTCCGGACTTAGAGCGAACCTTTGATTTTGCTCTTTTTCTTACCACCCCGGCCTGAGCTAAAACGGCTTTTCGAGCTATTTTGGCCTGAATGGCAGGATTAAGTTTCTTTAATTCCTTAATTAAAGCCTTGTCACTCGTTATTTCAATCGTGATTCCCATTTAACTGGTTTCTACCTCATACCAAGACAGGCCGATAACTAAACTTATGCTCGCCGTTGTTCCGTTGGATACCCGGAAAACATTGGTGGAGGCTGTGGAAATTATCCGTTCGTTACGCCCTTCCCCACCCCCGCCGAGCAATCTATTACCCACGAGTTCCGATCCAGGAATGCCGAGAATAAATCTTTGTGTTCCTAATCCAGTTGTGCCGGTCGAGGATGAATTGGTAAGCACGGTCAATGAACTAACCTTTGTACTTCCTTCGTCAAGATTTTCCGGGATAACCGCCGTTCCGTTTCCGGAAATAGAAGAACCTCGATATAATTCGACAAAGGCCGATCCACCAGCCAGGACCGAAAAGGTTAAATGAGATTCCTTTGTTGCCCCGGTCCTCAAGGTTACATTATAGGCGTCTGATCCATCGACTACCGTTGAAGAGGCCAATGAAGTGGAAACAGAATACTCAAAAGCATCCCCATTATGAATCCTACGATGTAAAACCTCAATGATACCCAAAGACCTGGATTTGGCATCAACAGCAGCCTGGATGGTTCCATCGTCTTTATCTTCTATCCTCATGTCACTAACTCCCCGGTGATTACCGACAACCTGTTTCGCACATCCGGATTGATCACCTCTATTATATTATAATTCAAACTGTCAAAAACAATTCTCATTCCCTGATTAATCGGAAAGATCGGATCGTGCCGGACATTGAAACGAAACGTATTCCGGGTATATCGTTGATCCTCACTGAAAAACTCAGACCCCGAGAGCGGTTCCGCCGAACACCAGACGTTAGACGTAAAGGTTGTCCAGACAGTCAACGGTTCGCCTGTGGCTGTACTCTTCAGGGAAGCCGAGGTGGATTCCTGGATGGTCAGCTTATGCCTTAATTTACCTGCCTGGACCATTATTTTTCTACGTCGTAAACGACCTTGATCCCGACCAGTTCATAATAGCGTACATGACCTTCGTCCTGGACGGTTAAATCATCTCGGATCGTTTTCAAAAGTTCCATGGCCTCATCAATTTTCTCAACCGGGTTTTCCCCGTCCCATTTCTTCCTGACTCTTTCTTTATCCGACATCGTGTCCTCCTGAATGTCCGCTATAAACCGCCGTTTCTATTGACATTTGACGGTTTTGTTTTAAATAAATGTCATAGCATTTGTCACATGACGCGCCCTCTTTTTTACGATTACGCGGATTCTTCTTTTTGATCTCTTTTCCGCAAAAACTACAAACCATTTTCTGCCCTCCTTAAATTGGCGTTGCGATTACATAAGGATCGAGAAGGCCATCAACCCAATCCCTGCGTTGAGTATTAAGCGGACCTTCGATTACCGGCTCCCGGAATTCATACATCTGGCCCACCTGAATCTTTATCCACTGGTCAATCGGCGGCGGGATGGACCCGGCAGCCGTCCCGTATCCTGAAAAGTAATTAATCGTTACCGCATTTATAACATCGTTAGTGTCCGGCCAGAGGTCCCCGGCCTCGGTGGATGGCACCAATGACCCCGGTTCTGACCGATCATCAATACCAAAACCCGTAGCACCGAGTGTCTGCGTCGTTCCGGACTCATCTATATAACCAACCACGATCTCAGTTGAAAGCGTTGTGAGCGGCGGCCTGGGTAGCACAAGCTGACCCGTGGGGAAAGAATCAAGGGTAAGTTCCCATTCGGTCTTCTGCCATGCCCTGCGGGTCAAGTTTTCACCCCGGAGTATGGCCGCCCTCTCGAATCCCAGAAGAGCGGCGTCCTCATGGGTCGTGTCGATCCTCAAATGAATTTTAAGATCGGCCAGAGTTACCGGCAAAGTAGTTGTCCTGGTTGTTTCCCTTAGTGCCATTATCTCATCCTGTTTCTTCCCTGCCGGCTAGACCGGAAAGAATTGATTCCTTGCTTGGAAACCCTAAGACCACTCTCAATGATCCGACTCGGGATACCCCGTCCGCCCTTTGTCGTAGACTTGGTGGTAATGTCTGCCGTGGGCGCGTCAGGCCAGTAATCGGTTCCAAAATAATTATCAAAATAGGTTCCCCCCCACCATCCGTTGTTAGGTAGTGCCATCTAATACGACCGCCGTTCTTTCGCCAAGAGTTGAAAGTATGGCCGCAATCCTGACCCTCGTGGAAACAGTTCCAGCGGCCAGGAAACCCACTGCAGTTGTACCGGCTCCGGTTGTGAGTCCGGCCAACGCGGCCAATTCAATCCGCCTGCGTTCAAGATCGGTAATGGTTGAATCAATTACCTGGTCATTAATCACACCCAGGACCGTGGCTGGTATGCCCGATATGGCTGTAATTATCGCCGTAGTCTCGTTCAAGATACTTGAAACAGATACTTTTATGCTGGATGTATCAGCCAGCAAGGTAGACAGACTGTCCTTAATTGCTGTTGAATCCACCTTTAAACTGGATGTATCGGCCAGAATAGCGGACGTTTCGTTTAAAATCGAAGAAACCGAAACCTTTAAAGCCGAAGTGTCGGCCAACAAAGTGGAAAGTGAAAGTTTAATCGCTGTGGAGTCAACCTTGAGTGAACTGGTATCCGCTAAAATACCCGAAGTCTCATTCAGGATACTGGACACCGATACCTTTAAACTCGATGTATCTACCAAAAGGGTTGAAAGCGAACCCTTGATAGCAGTTGAATCCACTTTCAAGGCCGAAGTGTCCTGTAATATCAAGGTCGTGTCGGCCAGGATCGAGCTAACGCTCACCTTAATTGAGGAAGTATCCGCTATTATTGCCGATGTTTCATTGAGAATAGATGATAAATCCTTGAACACCTGGTCAACATGGCTGGCCCCGGTCGAACCAAACAGGAATTTATAACCAGGAACAGTCATAACCTGGATATTTTCCCAGACATGAAGGGCGGACGCGCTATTCGTTTCGACCACGCCCGGTCCGATGGTATTCAGATCCGTTACGTCAAGCGTCAGGTCATACCAACCGTCCTTGTCGTGAGCCAAAGACGTCCCGGTATTATTCAACTTGACCAACGTCGCGCCGTTTTTACTGATAAAAACCACGGAAGCATTGATCGTGAGATCAGTAGCGGCCACTCCTGCCGTGGTAACAAACGGGCCGAAAGGAAAGCTAGCCGTAGTTCCTACCTGTAAGGGTCTACTCATTAGTTTCTCATCATCCTGGAATAGTGATCGAGGATGGGGACTATTCCGGCAGCCATAATTTCTTCAAATAAAGCTCCTCTTGATTGTGAACGCTCAATAAATGCGTACGGCTCACGATGAACTTGAACTATTTCTGGGGCTGATAAGGCTTGATTGAAAACATAAGCCCACTCAAGAGCACCATTTAAGTCAAAAGTCGCTCCTGCAATCCAATTCCCTAAATGAAAGTTTTTTGCCCCGGCTGCAAAAGCTGTTACCGCATCTGCGTCCGTTCCTATGTTTACCCCGTTATTATAAACAGTAGAATTGGTCCCATCCGAAACAAATGCAAGTGTTCTAAATTCACCATTGTCAAAATCAGTATTTACAACTGCTACGGTGTTTGCCATGACTACGCAAGAACCATCACCTATTATTTGAAACCATGTACTTGTTCCTGTATTTGTTCCGAAAAGCACAACACCATTACTGTCATATGCATCTACCCGTACTCTACAAATGAAAGTTGCTATACTGCCACTGAGGTTAGCTAACGCAGAAGGAATATTTACATAATCATCAACACCAGGAAGATCAATTATTTTGTCGTTAGGGCCAACATCCCAAGAAGTATTATTTACAAAGGTACCAGTATTATTATTAGCTATATCGAATATCTGATTACCACCACCTTCGTTCATCAGATAAGCGGCAACTAAACCACGGGCAAGCGGATGAGTCCTATTTATTCTGGCCCCCCTGAATGGCTTCAAAAACATTTAAATTTTCCACGTCCAGGGCTTATATTGAATGGTAGCCACGGCCATATTGGTTTCAGCAGACGAATGCGACAATCCCCAACGGCCAAAAGCAATATCTCGGATGATAAAACTAACCTGAGTTGGAGCGCCAGTGGATACCTCTATCTGTAAGGCGGTCAAGGGAACATCGTCAAAGTTGGCTGAGTCAATCGACCCATAAAGATTGGCAGTTATCCCGGACACGCCCGAACTATTAAAGGTTGTGTCGATTGTAAAATGACCGCCCTCGAAACCGATGGTTACAAAGTCAATCACACTTGAAAGTATTTCGGTTGTGCCGTTAAGAGTGATATTTGTTAATATCGTAGATACGGCAGCCCAATTCCTTTCACTCGTAGAGGCCATATTACCACCCCAAACTATCTATGTTATCGACGTAAGGCTTAAGCAAAGTCTCAATTTCCTGAACCTTCCCCGCTTTTTGAATTATCTTTGAATGGGCCGCTTTCATTTTCTCAAGTAAGTCCTCTTCCCTGTTTGATTTATTAACCTTGACCGTAAATCGTGCGTCAAGATTCGGGTCATAAACGGTCAAGGCGTAAATATCTCCGGTCCCAACCTTTGATATATTTTCAAGTTGTAGATTCATCGTTATTCCTTTGGCTTAACCTCTTTGTTAGATTGAATATCCGCCAGGATCGGTTCAGGTTCGGGCGCACCAAAATTAAACTTGATATCGTATTGCGACTTTGGAATTATTCCCGATTCCTCTCCACACGCCCCCCATATCTTTTGGTATTCCTTGGCGAATCCCATCGCACCCCGGTATTCAGCGGCCTTAAGTTTTGCGGCTTCCATTTCCTGCATGGCCTTGTTGTGACGGACGGACATCTGCCCATAAGTCTTGTTAATCTTCGCATCAAATTGATCCGCGAAGGGCTCTTCATATCCATACAAAAATCGTGTCTTGAGCAGATCAGCCTCTGGCGGAATGTAAACTTTTTTACCCAGACCAACCGCGACACCGACAAAAAATTCAACGGACGGCCTTTGATTCATAAACTCTTCAGCCACGGCCATGTCAACGCCGTAAATATGGATTTCGTCAAAGTCGAGCATGATCGCCAAGGCCAATTCATACGAAACTGTGTTGGTGAAATACCGGCCAAACTTTTCAATGGCGGCATCTAAAGGAAAATCGACCGCGTTGGGTATCTGCGGCCAGGGTTGCTGCATGTAAACCGGACATCCGAGTTGAGCCAATCCTGTCATATACTGAGCGACCGGCGTTCCCCGGAAATCCTTTTTCCCCCGCCGCCTGAAAAACAGGCCGTCAAACGTAAACTTGTGCTGCTCAAACCATCGCATCCGGTTAGCAAACGGCGTCACGTCCAACTGTAAAAATAGATTGTTCACGCCCCATATTTCAAAACTCGGATCATCATACGGGGCCTGATCCCTGGAGTCCGCACATCCGACAATGGCAACCTTTTTGTATCCCTGGGGTAAAGGCACGTTCTGCCATTTCGGGGCTACCATGTTTGGTTGGGGCTGCACCGGTTCTGGCTTCACGTCACCCTGCGGATTCTCAAAATCAATCTCGGTTGAGGGGTTCTTTGATTCTTCAGGTTCAAGCACCGGCGTACCTCGGAGCGCATCTTCCGTTGACTTCGCACTTCCGTCTTCGTTGAATTTATCGTCCATTATGGATTCTTCAATCCTTGAACTGGTAACCAATGGTTCTGAATTTATCCCGCTACTGCCTTCCTTCTTTTCCATTCTGCCTTCCTTTCTGAATTGGGGACCTGGTTAGAACAGGCCCCCGTTTACATTGCAATTAACGTTTTACCTGACAATCAGGCTGGGTTATGTGTTCGCCCCTCTGGCAGTTACGCCATGTGCGGGCGGCGGATTATAGACGTTGCCGGCCTTCATTGCGACCGCGCCCACAAGAACGGGCTCATCTGCTGACGTAAACTGAGCGCAGACAAACAACGAAGTAGAATCCAGCATATCGACCGGAAACGATATCAATGCCTGTTGGGCTTCATAGGCCGCTGATATCGGGCTGGCCGCCGTGGAAGTACAGTTGACCGTAGTCGAAGCGGTATCATCCACGTATATTCTCACTACAGCCGAAGTCACAACTTCAGCCGTAATGCCTTGATGGGCTGCAAAGGTTGAAAAGTTAATCTTGCTGGTCAGGCTGGCCATAACCGCGCTTGTTCCATCCGAAGCCACATTGGAAGAACCGAATCCAGTGGTTACGGTCGCAGCCGCCCCGGCAGTACTCTGAGTAAATTGCACACCGTTGATTGCCAGCGTTTCTCCGTCCGTGGTGACCGTGGTGATGGTGATCAAGGCCCGGATAGCACTGACAACGCTATTAGCTGCCGTTGAACCAAGAAACGCCGTGGCACCATCCACATTGGCCGAGTTAGTAGACGCACAGGCCGTTACGTTTCTTCCCTGGCGAATAGTTACCGAGCTATTAATCCCACCAATCGCAGTTCCCATGCCGACAATAAAAGTGATTTCATCGGCCCCCTTTACGCTCATTGGTATTGTGAAAACCGTGGATACACTTGTTAGAGATATGGCCTGGGGAATAAATCCTATGTGTTCATTGATAATCATTTTATTTTACCTCCTTTCCTTAGTTCAACACGACATAAGGTGAACGTGTGGTCGCCAGCGGGTTTTCCTGTGGGATCGGAGCCGATACCCACGGTGCGCCATCAACCAACTTGAATATTTTCACCACTGTTTTGTTTTTGATAAAATCGGTGCCGACGTTACTGGATATACCGACAAACGGGCCAGACCCATCTTTGATCAGATACTTGGTGAGATCGACCAGGATCAAATCACCGAGAGTTCCCAACGTGGGTTGTCTTTCGTTGAATTCCAGGGGCAGTCCCATAAGGGTAGCCGGTTGTCCTTCCCTGGCGTTCGGTTGCCAGATCAGGGTTCCGCCCGCGCCAGGATCGACGATGGTCATTAACTCTTGCTCGATATCCGGTGAAGCAATCCAAATATAAGATGTCCGGGGTCGCCTTCGAACCATCATCCCGGTAATGTCGGCGTAAACAATCGCCCCGGCTCCCGCCCGAGCGACCGCAATCGAGCCAGGAGAACCAATAATCCCAGTGGGCTGGCCAACGCCAGTTCCCGAAATGAATGTGGTATCCTCGACCCCCAACATCGCACCGCGAAGCTGAGTTTCAAGAAGAGGCCCTGAAGCCTGCCAGTTCCTCAAGAGTTTATCCGTAGTCCTGATCCACCCTGCAACCTCACTCGGAGTCAGTTTGACTTCCAGGAGTTCAAGATCGGTCTCTTCTTTGCTCTCACCCTCTGATATCCAGGTAACCGTTACACCGCCATAAACATTTTGAGCGGCAGTCTGGTTCAGGGCCGGGATTGCAATCTGCGCATCCGGCGGACTTCCAGCGGGAATTACCGTGGCCCGTGGCCGAATGATAGCGTCCTGAGTGCTAACCTGAAGTAAAGTATCCAGGAATTGAGTCGGGACCGCAAAGCCACCCTCGACACCAACACCCATGGATTGTTCCCTTTCTTCGGGCGTCATCCGGGCCATGGCCAGGTCATATCCCCTTTGCTCATCGGGAGTCAAAGAATCATGGAAGTCAAGAAGGCGCGTGTCTTGTGGCCTGAACCTAACGGTGTTCAGAAAATGACCAAACGTCCTGAACTCATCCGGTTCATCAACCGAATTTTGGCCCCCAGTATCTGGGAGAATGATGTCACGAATAGGCTGATTTAATTTTGCCCGCTCTTCGGCTAATTCCGTAGCCCGAACGGACCTTTCCTCTTCGATCTCTTCAATCTCGGTTATTTTCTCATTGGCCTCATCAACCTTGACCTTGAGGCCGTCATATTCTGACTGTTCCTCCTCGGTCAATTTCCGCTCCTCGGTTATGGTTAACTGATGTAACTCATCCATCCGTGCCAGGAATTCCGCTATTTTGGCTCGAATTTCCTTAATTTTCTTCTTCATTAGAAATTCCTCCTAAGTCTCATTAAATCGATTTCACGGCCTCGGGCATCTCTCTGCCATAGGCCATTGCTTTTATTTTCAGATATTCTCTGTGTCCATATATCCTCACGGGACCGGACAGCGATATCCGTGCCCTCGTAAAATGGAAATGTTACCGTTGAAACTTCCCATAGTTTTACTTTTTCAAGTGTCCTGACCGATGGTTCTTTTTCTTCGTCCCATGAATCCTTTAAGACTTCAAACCCAAAGGACATCTGATTGATATCGCCACGCTCGATTGACTTCCCCAAATCCCTGGCCCATTGAGTATCGGGCGGTGAAATATCGACCATTAGACCAGCATCATCTTCTTTGAGCTTCAGAGTTCCTGCCTTGTTCCGGCCCAAAACGAAATCGGTGTTATGATTCATCAAGGCCCGGATATCATCCTTCCGAATTGAAGACTTAAATGCACCGGGTGAAATCAATTCCCGAAAGAACATCCCTTCCCCGATTTCATTGAATACAGCGGCGTGGCCCACAAGATGACCATCGCCATCGGCCCTCAGTTCAAAATCTACCGGGAAGGCCAATCGTTCTAATCTATTCTTCATCGTTTATGTCCTCATCGTCTGGATCGTCTTCACTATCAGGTGATCCAGGCGTAATGTTCGGATTTTCAAAAACGTCTCCACCCACATAAGGATTCAAATTTTCCATGGCGCGAGCTTCATTCGGATTCAATATTCGAGATTCAATACCGACTCGATAAGCATCGAATCGCGTTTTAATATCTCCCCTAGTAAGGCTGGCAACCAGAAACTCAGTAAAAAACCTCTTGCGGTCAACTTCAGAAAATAAATGAAGGTTTGCGCTGTTTTCTATCATAGAAAACCAGGGAACCATCGTGTGAATTGCAAAACTCAGAAAAAATTGTTCCGCGGAAGCAAAAGTAGAAGTTTTATCAGCAAGTCCCACCATTACACCCGGCACATTAAAGGCCCTGGCTATATCGCCTACCTGAAATTGACGGGTTTCAAGAAATTGTGCATCTTCATTGGGCATACCGATTACCTGAATATCCCAACTGCCTTGAAGAATCGCGGTTCCTTTCCCCTGACCAGTCCGGTTATAACTATCATCCCAGGATTTTTTCAACCCAGCCTCTGCATCTTCAGTCAATTTAGCGGGAGTTTTCAGGGCCACTGTGGGCCGTGCATCATTCTCAAAAAACTTTGCCCCATACTCTTCGGCAGACATGGCCAGACCAATGGCCCCACGCATCAGGCTAATAGGAGAAAGCCCCACGATTCCATCCGAAGAAAGACCCTTAATATGCCAAATTTCTTTCCGGGTGAACTCCATTGCCTTAACGGCTCCAGGCGGACTATAAGTAAAAATAATTTCTCCATTTTTACGCTGCACATCCATGAATCCAGGCAAGAGAGGTTGAAGGCCCATGATCCGGCCAGTTCCATTTTGAATTATGAAGGCATAGAAATTTCCCCAAAGCGTAAGGCTGTATCCCATGAATTGTTTCATTTCATAGGCAGTAAATTCTTTACTTTTTTCATTGGGAGATATTTTAAGGATAGAAGCTAAAGGATGTTTTGTATCCCGGACCTTGATATCCCTGTCGGTTTCCCGATCTTTTGTACGCTTAAAAACTAAAAACGGAGTTGAGGCGATAGCCTCTGAAATTACCCTTACACAAGCCAGGACTGTGGTCACGTTTAAGGCAGTATCTACGGTAACATTCTGTCCAGCCTTGGACCGCGTACCCAGGTTCAGCAGTTGCCAAATCCAGTTACTTTCGTCCAGGCCAAACCGTTTTTCTATTTTACGTGTAAAAAAACCCATATAAGCAGAAAATTCCCTTCTACTTATACGGGAAGGTGGGACAATTATATGTAAATTATATTAAATTTTAATAAGTTATGAGAATAATCATGGGGACATTTTCTTTCTAATATTCGCCATATCCCTGGTCACCGTCCGGCGCGTGACCTTCAATTCTTTGGACGCCTGCTTGCTGGTCATACCGTGCCCGTATTTCAACTTGACCACCTTTTGTTCCCGGCCAGTCAACGGGGTATTCTCCAGGAAGCCCCAATCGGTATGAGTCGAAAAAGTATCGGCCATCATGTCCTCCCAGGTTGCGCCATTGCCCACATAGTCTAACAGGTGTGGTGCCATGAATACAAGATCAGGTTCTTTTTTCACATTCTCGTATCGGCTGCAATTAATATTATGGCCGGAATGCCACCACTTAAAAGCATATCCTCAGTCCAACCATCGTCAAGTAATTCATCGGTCATCCTTGCCGGACCGTATCTGCCCGTAAATTCATTAGTCGCGGAATATGATTCGATCTTCCACTCAGCCAACGGTGAAGCGCATGAATCATCGTCTGTGGATATTATAACTGAGCAATCTCCGTTTCCGTTTTTTATTTCAGCTTGTAGTCTTTCAACAAATTCAACAAGTTTCATTTCATTTCTCCCTCGTAAAAACAATATTCCGGACCGGGCTGCCCGAAGCCTTCCGGTGGATTGTCGAATGATTCTCAACTGATTCAAGCTCAAACCGATGATCTATTTCGAAACCGTGATTAAAAAATATCTCGGCTATTTCCTTTCGATTGTCCGGGGATATCTCAACAAGAATGGATTTCGGAATATTTGGTAGCGGAACATCTAAATTCATTCCCCGGACTATGTCCAGCTCAACCCCGTCCACGTCAATTTTGATATAATCATAAATTGGCGCTAGGGTTAAACATTGGACAAAATAATTTCCGTGGATCTGAAACTGTGAACCCGACTTTCCCGCTATGTCATTTGAATCTATTTTTAAAGACGTTATTTTTTGCTTATCGTTCAGAGCAAATGGATAAGCAATAACCAGATAAATGAATTTATTCAGGCCGATGTTCCTGAGTAATGACTGGTAGTTAGCCGGTTGGGGTTCGAAAGCATCTATCTGATGCCCCAACGAAGCCGCGTAAAGTGAATACTGACCAATATTCGCGCCCACGTCCGCGAAATGAGAACCCGGTTCAAACGATTCAATCCATTTCAACGTCTCAGGCTCTTTCGTCCAAAACGTTTCGGCCCGCCATTTTTCCCATTTCGTTTCTTGGATTTGTTTGAATGGTAGTGGTTTAGTCATGGCCAAATACCTTTCTTAAATTGACGGCTGCGTAAACAAACACACAGCCCAAAATAGATATCTGTAAATCATTGACCGCGCTTGTAATTGCTTCAGCTAATATTTTTGCAGCTTCAACTTCCATTTCTCATCCTCTCCTTCCCGTATTAAACATATCCCCATGCTCATCATGGTCTCTTTGCCGTTCCCCAAAAGGACACGGACAGAAGGGAGAATATTGACCATCATCAAGGCCCGTCACTACAATTCTACCAAACTCATCACAGGCACTACACTTTTCCATCTTAATTTCTTCTTGAACGATTACGTCACGCATTTCTCATCCTTTCCACGTCCGGCATGACCGGAATTCTAATGTAAACTGGTTTGGTTGTATTGAAAACGGCCCAACGGATAGCCGCGCGGACCTCTTCGCCAGAATAAGGGGTTAAGATTTCCATGCCCGGCATCGTCCGCATGAGCTCGATATCCTTCATGGCCTCATGGGAATGCCCGATTTCATTAGGGAGTACCCCGGCCAGGGTGCCCACATAAATGACATGGGTTCCCTCTGTACAATTATTATAAATCTGTTCATTGGCTCGTCGTGTCAGGAAACAGGCGAAGCTATGACAGATCGGGATGAATCCCTCCAGGGCCAGGCCGCCAGCGGTGGAGACCATGTCCTGTTCGGCAATTCCGAATTCAAAGAAGCGATCCGGGTATAATTTGGGACGGATATCGAGAGCGTGATTTCGTAATAAATCAGCATCAAGAAAAAGAACTTTCTCGTTTTCATGCGCAATCAAATTTAATTCACCGCTTAAAGCGCATACAATTAGTTCAAAAAAGGCGGTCGTTTTATGTTGGAAATTTTCAAATTCAGAAATCGGATGAAGATGTTTATATGGTTCCATTTCGTTTTTGAAACGATAATCTTCTTTTTGTTCAACCTCGATCACTTCTAAGTCTCTTTCTAAATCAGAAAAAACTACCTCATATTCCTCTTCGGTCAGGGCTCCCGAATGATACTGGTAAAAATCAGTTCCCCCCGGTGCCTCAATAAGAGAAGAGCCCTTACCCTTGACCGTCTCGCAAAAGATCACACTCGGGCCGCCGTCATATTCAATGGCCTCATTAATCTTTTCCCGAAGCTGATCTATTTCATGGCCCTGGCAATGATCGGTATGCCAGCCAAAAGCCTTGAACTTCGGGGCGTATTTACCCATCCAGGCCGTCTTGATAACCGGTAGGTCAGATTGAATATTGTTCATGTCCACGATGACCACAAGTTCACTCATTTTATCCCGGACGGCCCCGGCCAACGATTCCCATACCTGGCCTTCCTGGAGTTCCCCGTCCCCCATCAGGACGAACACCCTTTCAGGATTATTGGGAAAGTTTTCGTAATTCCATGAGTACTTGAGACGCCGGGCAAGGATCATGCCCTTTGCTTTGCTGATCCCCATTCCAAGACTTCCAGTATTGGTTACAACTCCCGGAGTCCGGATATCAGGGTGTCCCGGCAGCCCGCCCGGACGTCTCAAGGTGTGTATTTCGTCAAACGGGATTATTCCTTTGGCGATCAGGCAGGAATAAAACAGCGGGGCATCATGACCCTTGCTCGAAAAAAAGATATCGTCTTCCCGTAATATCTCATGGTGAAGCAAGGTCACAATTTCCGCCGAACTGAAACAGGTTCCAATATGGCCGCCCCCGGCCTGTTGGATCATGTATAGAGAGTTTATTCGGTGGATGTTGGCCGCACCCCTGAGCGCAGCGTCAAGTGAATCCTTGGGAGTCATGCCTTGTTTTGCATAGTTTTGCCAAAAAACACGGCCTCCATGGTCAACAGTTTTTCTAATTTCATCCATCGGCACATAATAGAGATTCATTATTCGTCCTCATTCCAGGTCGAACCAAAGGTTGTCACTTTTAAAGAAACTGGATCGAAATGCAATCCACTTGGAAGAAATTGACGCTTCGAAGCATCTTTAAGCCGCGCCCCGAGTAAATGACCGAATTCATCATATTCATATTCCAAGGAAGTTGAATTTCCAAACATACCATGATTTAAAACGCTTGTTGAATAATCGCTCATATCCGCCTCACTTCCGGCAATTTAGCCAATCCTTTTTCGATTAAAAATTCACAGTAGAGCCAGTCCTCTTCGGTATTTATGTCCACGCCTTCGTGATCCTGGCAGAAATATGGAAAAACGACATTTCCCGACAAGGTTCCTGTTTTTAAAATTGAAGCATGCCCGATCTCTAAAGTTGCCGATTGAATCCAGACAGAGCCTAATTTTTGTGTTTGGTTTTCGAATCGAGGTGACCCGTGGTATGACTGAGGTATAAAGGGTTTCATTTCTTCCGGCTTGTCATAAAAATACCAAGGCTTTCTTGCTATCCAAGATTTAAATGGATGACAACTTGATTTTTTTATTGCCCTAACGGATGGTTTATAATAATGTTTAACCTGAGAATAAATCCGAAAGGCTCTTTCAATCGTCCCAACCGTCTTAAACGGACTCGTGGGCCTCAGAAGCATCCAGAAATCATCCGGCTTCAAATATCCGGCATCGGCCACGGCCAGCATCCAGTCATAGTCCCTGGATTTCGTCCAGTCCTTGTTCGAATCTTCCCCGATACACCCGGCCCCGTATTCCCAGGCAATCTGAAGGTATTCCCTTGAATCAGATACCACGTAAACTTTGTCGAATATACCAGAGTCCAGGGCCACGGATATGGTATAGGCCATCAGGGGATGTCCGGCCAGTTCCCGGATATTCTTGCCGGGCAGACGGGTTGACCCGGATCGAGCCGGGATTAAACAGATTATTCGGCTCATAAGAAATATTTCCAGAAAATCAAAACAACGACGACCCCAACCAAAAAAAGGACAGCAAGCGCAAGGATGGTAATAAAATTAAATCCTTCCGGTTCGTCCTTTTCTAACTTTTCTGTTTTGCTGGGAATCACAATGCGATCCCTGTTGGCCAAATGATTTCTGGCAATAGTTAAATATTCAGGAACTTCTACGCCTTTGGGGTCAGGACCGGCCACGGTCCAGTTATGATTCTCCGAATCCTGCTCCTGCTCCTGTTCTCGCTCTCGTTCTTCTCTTCGCCTTCGTTCACGATCCCTCATTTGACTCTGATGATGATAAAACATAGTCATAATTTACCCCTCCTATCCGAAGATCATAGCTATACCGATGAGAATAAAAACTGCAATCCAAAGCCAAAAAAAACCGTCAAAATCATTTTTCATAAAATCGTATACCCTCCATCATGTAAAAAGTTAGCGCCATTGGCAAAGTCAGATGCCAGGATTCCCCATAAGGCCTTTTTTAAATCCTCCTTATTCGCCATTCGACCGGACGGGATGGCCGATTCCATCTTTTCCTTGAACTCGGGGGCGTGTGAGTCGCTGCCTACGGCCCCGATGACCAAATTGTTACACCTTATACCGTATTGACCGTATTGAGCCGCCACAAGCCGCGTCAGGTGCATTAGACCGGCCTTGGACGCGCCATAGGCAGCCGGTTTCTCGAATCCATCCGGGTAATTCCGCTTGTCCGGACTCACAAGACCATACATTGACCCGATGTTTATTATCTGGCCATGACCCCGGTCGATCATTCCCGGAAGCACAGCCTCGATCATGTTTTTGGCCCCGGTTAGATTGACGGCCAGGATTTCATCCCAATTACCCCAGAAAGTTGATTTGGTTTCGGGCGGGTTGTCGATTCCCGCGTTATTTATGAGGATGTCGGGTTGAAATTTCCAGGCAAACTGCCGAGGTTGATCAAGGTCGGTTACATCTAGGTCGGGCAAATCAAAGCTAAAAACATCCACCCCAATCTCCGTCAAGGCCTCCACCCATATCGGCCCGAGGTTGCCCGATGTTCCCGTTACGATTGCCGTCTGGCCGGATAAGTCGAGATTAATCAATGAAATCCTCCTTTTTCAAAGGTGTTTGCCTCTTGATATCCCGTAACGTCCTTTTGCCTACGAGGGATTCCAGTTCATAGGGCGGTATCCCGTCTGCGGGGGATAGTAAAACCAGGTCTTCAGGATGAACAACGTTTCCCCTACCCAAATCACATTTCAAATAAACCGCCTTGCCCATTTTCCGGATCGGTTCGGCCTCTTCGGGCAACGGTTCTTTTTTGACATCAGCCATGGCCCATTTCGTCCGCCGAAGATCCGTCACAAACCGTTTCATCTGGTCAGGCTTGAGCGAAAAGGAATGATCGGTCCCCTTCATGGAACGCCCGAAAGTAAAGTGTTTCTCGAATATCCTGGCCCCGAACATATAGGCTAGGGGCCCGGAAAGTATCCCGCCGTAATGATCGGAAAGGCCGATTACGCTACTAGGAAGTATTTTACGAAACCTTTCAATAAATCTGAGCTGCATATTTTCAATTTTGGCCGGGTATGCTGCCGTACACTGAAGCCACGCAATTTGTGAATAATCTGGGGTTGTCTTTGAGGAAATAATCGGAATAAGACCGACCCTTAAAATATCTTTCAACGTTCCGCCCCCCGTTGAGATAATCATCGGCTTTCCAAAACCAGCCACATGCAGAATCAACGGAATATTCGTTAAATCCCCACTGGCAATTTTGTACATGGGCACATTAAGCCCTTCTAAAAAATCAGCAGCCGGAATATCGAATGGCGTAGCGAAAAAAGTAATGCCAACACTATTCGAGAAACCTATTAATTCACAATATTGAATCCAGTCAAATTCCAGGGCCTCCCGGTGTTCCCCGTAGGTCTTTCCGTATGAATTCGGGTTATCATAGGGCTTATTAAAGAATTCGTCCGTGTAAAGTTTCCGGTTAGTCCGTTTTTGAAGCTTCACGGCGTCACACCCGCATTCCTTGGCCGCCCGGATCATTTCCTTACACAACTCGAGATCCCCGCAATGGTTTGAGCCGATTTCAGCGATCACGTAGGCGTCGGATTCATCGTTGACCGTTTTACCGTCCAGAATTATTTCACGCATTTTAAGTCCTCAAAAAGAAAATCAAGGTTTTTTATTAGCTGTGTTCTGTTTTTAACTCTTCCTCTTTTTTGACTATTCTTTCCTCCTTGGACCTTTTAATCCCTTCAAGAGATTCGACTATGTCCACAGAAATACGTTCAATTTCACGATATTTAGACTCGCCGTCCCAGTCAGTTAAAGAAAACCGTAGACACGGTAAATGAAACGATACCTTTCCTGAGTATGGTACATTGACCGAGTTGTCGGCAGGGCTTTTACAAAGAAAACATTTAGACTCTAATCGCTCAAGTTTTGCTTTATGACGTTCCTTTTCTTCATTAATTTCCAATTGTTGAACTTTTTTCTTCATCCATTTAAAATCATCTAAAATTTTCATATCGAGCTTATAGCTACCTCTCCGTCCTCTTGCTTGGCTACGACCCCCCGGTTTATGCACATCAGACAGGCAATAACCGGGTCGATCTTGTTTTGTGATAATTCTTTACGAGGAAACACATTATCTTTCAGGTCAGTATGGCAAACCACGTTTGAAACAGCCCAGGCCAAGACCGGATCGTTATTAAAATGAAATCGACCGTCAATCACGCTGGCCTCCATCTCTTTCATGGGTTCAGAGAAGTTTTTGACGGTTGCCCCTACCTCAACCATGACAAAGTCCCTTGAATCCGCCCTGGTAGCGAACTGAGTGGCCTGGAAGGGATCGTAACACACCTCCTCGATCAAGAAATCCTCTTGCCATTTATCCAGGTCAGTTTCGATAACCTCATAATCAATAATGCTGCCCGGCGTAGTAATCAGGTCACCTGTCCGCGCCCATCCCGCATATTGAGCGTTAGGGGATTCTTCAATTTGATCCTCGGGTAAATAATTACGACCGAAAAAGTAATAGTGAAGCAGGCCGTCCTCTTCAATCCGGGTAAACATTATATACATCGAAGCAATATCCAGCTTTGAAGCCAGGTCAATCCCGACATATCCGATTTGACCTAAAAATTCCTCTATTTTGACCGGGCCGGAACATTGTTCGAATTTTCGCATGTCCATCCAGGCTTCGCCGGCGTTTACCCAGACGTCGAGATGTTTGGTAAGGAAACCGTTGACAGCGGACGGCGTATTCATGGCCTTTTTGGCCTTACGCTTTAAATCGTCCGGATTGACCGAAATCCCGTAATTCGGGTTGGCTTTCTTCCAGGAACTCTCTTTTGTCCAATCATCGTCCTTGTCGATGGTATAAATTATCGCAAAATATGTTTCATCCTCAAATATTCTCTCCAGGATTTTCGTACAGTAGGTTCGTTGCTCGTAACAAATACCTGATCGGTCAGTTCCTGCGGTAGTGATAAGCCAGAGAAGAGGCTGAGATCGCGCACCCGTTCCAGTTTCGATGACCTCAAAAAGTTCACGATTTTTATGCGCGTGAAGCTCATCAATAATAGCATTGTAAATATTAAGTCCGTCCAGGCTTGAATAATCAGCCGAAAGAGCTTCCAGCTTTGACGCAGTGAGTTCATTAAAAATTGCATGTTTGCCAACCTCCACATTAAATTTTTTTCGCCATGAAACCATGCGCTGGGCCATGCGCCGGGCAATATCGAATACAATCCGGGCCTGATCCCGCTTCGTGGCCGTGGTATAGACCTCTGCGCCTGGCTCCCCGTCCATAAAGCATAAATTCAGGGCAACCGGCGCGGACATGGTAGATTTCGCGTTTTTCCGGGGATCTTCCGTATAAACCACCCTGAAACGCCGTTCCCCGGTTTCGACCGAATACCAACCAAAACCGCTGCAATATATGAAGCATTGCCAGTCCTCAAGCCTGATATTTTCCTGCTTTTTTGCCCATTTTCCTTTGATATGTGGCATTTTTTCGACAAAAAGACAGAATTTATCGGCTTTTTTGGCATCATACTTGTAAGTCCAACCTTTTTTAGCCCGTTTATGGTCGTTTTGCCACCGTTCACAAGCCAATTTAACCCATTTACAGGCATCGACCTTGCCAGACAGGACATTCCGGGCGTATCGGTTGGCTTTAGTGGTTGGAGTCATCGTCCCAGCCTGATTTAAGATATTCTCGTGACATGCTTGCGGCTTTACCGTGTTTTGTTCCACCCCTTAAATTTCTGGCTTCTCCAATCCCATACGGCGGATCAGTCAGCACCAAATCGACCTTTTCCAGGTCCGGCATAATCTCCAGGCAATCCCCGTGATAAATGGTAATCCCGGCATAGTCGTAGTAGGGGTCAGGAAGGGTCATCTAATAATCCTCCCATTCGTCTTTCTCTTTTTCGGGTGTAACCGTCCGAACCCGCTCCCGGCTGGCCGGGGTCATGCCGAATTCTTTCTCAATCACCAAAAGCTGTTTGTGAACAGACTGTTTTGCAT
>SDBT01005022.1_pt1 | contig 22344 bp, 13 predicted proteins | sample 2277101 | NCBI WGS metagenome assembly SDBT01 (sample SAMN10404973, study PRJNA504765) | marine sediment metagenome | isolation source: marine sediment core GS10_PC15, 103 cmbsf | place: Arctic Ocean: Southern Knipovich Ridge | collected 2010 | reverse complement strand
GGCAAAGATTCTGAATCCGGGAAAAACCGTTCTACTTCCAGCCGAAAAGGCGGGCTGCTCTCTTGCGGCAAGCGTCACGGGCGATGATGTTCGGCGCCTGAAGAAGAAATATCCGGGAGTGCCGGTTGTAAGCTATGTTAACACCTACGCCGACGTTAAAGCTGAAACCGACATATGCTGCACTTCCTCGAATGCGGCATCGGTGATAAGATACTTTACTGAGAAGGGCCACGATAAGATCATTTTTTTGCCCGACGAGTTCCTTGCGAAAAACGTAGCTGCAGAAATCGGTGTACCGATTATCTTTCCGTCACTCCCTCGAGGAAATCGAAACGATGACCCTGACAATTTCAAACGTGTCCTTATAGGTTGGCAAGGCCGATGCGAGGTCCACGAGAAGTTCACGGTGGAAGACATAGAGAATGTCAGAAAGCAGTTCCCGGACACCGTAATTCTTGCCCATCCGGAATGCAGTCCGGAGGTGATCGAGGCCTGCGATTTCTCCGGCAGCACAAAAGCGATGATAGAGCATGTCAAAAACGTGCCTGCTCCCCGATACCTGCTTTTAACAGAGTGCAGCATGGGCGATAATATCGCCGCCGAAAACCCTGAGAGGGAGATACTCCGGCTCTGCAGTGTCCGCTGTCCTCACATGAACCTGATTACGCTCGAAGATACCCTGGCCGCTCTGGAGAAGACACAATACGAGATCACCCTCCCCGTAGATTTAATGAATAAGGCCCGGGCTTCATTAGACAGGATGCTGGAGATCGGTTGATTTAAATTTTCCCGCTGCTTTCGCCTGCAATAAAGACAAAGAAAGATATACCCCGTTTTACAGACAGTAACCGGAAGCCGTTTTCAATTTCAGCATATAAGTTTTGTCAAAACATCAGAATTTTCAGAATCCGACAGCCATCCCATCCTTCCGATGATCTGATGCGGATATATAATGGTCGTCTATCTTGTATATAAGCTGTGCGCCGCCAAACGTATATTCCGGCAAACCTGCTACAATATTATGTCCACGAGCAGATAGCTCATCAAGAACACCGGGTGAAAAGCCGGGCTCGACGGCCACCCGCATATCCTCGAGAAGGCACCAGCGAGGAGCATCGGAAGCCGTCTGAGGATTCTGGCGATAATCAATGATTCGCGTTATCATCTGAACATGCCCCTGGGGCTGCATATGGCCTCCCATTACCCCGAAACTTATGACGGGAAGGCCGTCACCTGTAACAAAACCGGGTATTATAGTGTGGTAGGGGCGTTTTCCTCCATCAACCTGATTCGGATGTCCCCGCTCCAGCGTAAAACCATAACCGCGATTCTGCATGCTGATTCCGGTGCCCGGTATCACAATCCCTGAACCAAATCCCCAAAAGTTCGATTGAATAAATGATACCATTAAGCCATCAGAATCGGCGGCAGTCAGATAAACGGTGCCCCTGTCATGCGGAATTCCCGTGCTTGGAAAACTGGCCTTTTGCATATTGATCAATTTCGCTCTCGACAATAGGTAGTCATCATCCAGCAGAGTGTCGCAGTCCACAGACATGTATTCAGGGGCAGCTAAATGTCGTTCGACATCGGCGAAGCTTAATTTCATTGCTTCTATCTGCAGATGAATACTATCCGCCGAATCGACCGGATGATTCCTCAAATCGAAGTGCTTCAATATCCCGACTGCTATGAGAGCAGCCAGCCCCTGCCCGTTCGGAGGAAGCTCATGTAAATCAAATCCGCGGTAGTTTTGAAAAAGAGGTTTTACCCAATCTGCATTGTGCGTCGCCAAATCCTCATAAGATAAAGACCCCCCCTGGCGCTTTGAGCAGTCTGCTATTCTCTCAGCCAGTTTACCCCGGTAAAAAGATTCTCCTGACGTATTCGCTATCTCCTCTAACGTTTTCGCCTGATCCTGGCACGAAAATATTCCACCTGCCTCTGGCGCACGTCCACCCGGCAGGAATGTCTTTCCGAAATCCGGGAAATTCTTATAGCTCTCAGGAGCCGAACTCCAGAGGGAAGCGATCTTAGGAGCAACGGGGAATCCGTCCGCGGCATATTGGATTGCCGGTTCGAAGAGATCCTCGAAGGGCAATCGTCCGAATCTCCTAGAAAGCTCCACCCAGACAGATACCGCCCCCGGGACCGTTACGGAATCCCATCCGCGCAACGGCATTTTCTCTAGATGAGCAAACTTTTCATAAGTCCAGCTTGATGGGGAACGACCTGAACCGTTTACACCATGTAATTCGTTTCCGTCCCAGACAATTACGAAAGCATCGCTACCTATTCCGTTACTGGTCGGTTCCACGACCGTCAGTGCAATTGCCGTCCCAATGGCGGCATCGATTGCGTTACCCCCCTTCAACAGCATTCTCAAGCCAGCTTGCGCCGCCAGAGGCTGAGACGTGGCAACCACATTCCGGGCGATTACAGGCATTCGCTTCGACGCATATGGAAAATCCCAGTCAAACATATTATCGCTCTCCATACACATTCAAATGAAGGGCATCAATTGCAAAATTGGATTATAAACATAAGACCGCTGAGTAATTCTGAAAAGAATCCATTTGATACAATGGTAGGGATTTTAGGAGGATCTGTCAATAAGGAAGGTATGAGACTACCCGAAATTCTGGCACAGGGCCGCTCATAAAGGTAGCACGGCCGGAGAACCTGATATATTCTATAAAAAGATGGCGGGCATATAAAGCCCGCCATCGCCAAGGTCAATTAGCTATTATACCTACAAAACGCTATTCGATCGTAAGGTCAAACACGCCCGCGCCGCTGTGGCTACCACCTGAGTTGTCGGTTACCGCCATAGAAAATTGATACGTATTTCCTATCGCAAACGCCACATCGTCGCTATGCCCTGTATTGAGAGCACGTTTAAGTTCAACGGTCCAAACACCGTTGCTATATGTCGAGGCCGCCGCGACATCGTCAAAACGGCTCCCGTCCCGATTTTGATCGAGGATGTAACCGGGATATACTCCTGTAGTGGCAGTGGTATCAAATAGAGTACAGTATGTTTCAGCGGTCTCACCGGTCGGCACAATGATGAAATGTTCATCCGTGGTAATTGGACCAGAATAAAGAGGGGCATCAGAGCCATCACCGAGGGTTTGAATATTGTCAGAATAAGCGCTTACCGTCTTTGAATCGCTACCCCGGCCGTTTCCATCCCACCATTTATCATCGGCGCAACCGACAGGGGCGCTACGGGCTCCTTTCCAGTGCCAGACGTCCGCATGACCGCCACCCGTGGTGTACATTTCACCTCCATGACACATTGTAGCGCAATCGGCTCCTTCGGTGCCGTTATCGCCGGCGTCAAACAAGAAGAATAGCCGATCTTCGTTTCCAGATTTTCCCCAGGAACCGCCACTGTAGGTCCATTGATTCTTATCAACGCTTTCGGTGCCAGATGGATCAGTCCAGGAAGCCAGAATATATACATCGGTAGATGTGTGGACGGATTTCAAAGTTACATCAACTTGCCCGAACGCGTTGGCGTATATGGCAGACTCACCAACAGTAACCAGGAATGCGGCTGCGCTATTCCACGCAGCATCGTCGCCAACTCCATCCAATGTCGGCGTCGATGTGACTGCCGCCGAAACCAATGAAGTTACTTCCGGATCAGGTTCTGATTCCGTTGTACTTTCACTGCAACCTATAAAGGTCAGCGAAAGCCCCAGAGCCAATACTGCGATGAAACGAAGGATGTTTAATTTTGTCATGTTTTTTTACAATCCCCTTTCCAATTGTTGCTAAAAACTCAAAGAAGTTTCTCACTTTATCAGGGTAACCCCTGAATCTTAGCTGCTTTGATGATGTTTAATTTCGTCGTGATTTTCCCTAACCCCCTTTCCAATTGTTGCTAAAAACTCAAAGAAGCCTATCACTTTCTCAAGATTACTCTGAAGCTTGGCCGCCTTGATAATAAAGAAGCCTCATCAAGTCAAGCGGAATTTTTAGGTTTCCGATGCCATTTCAAAAAGCCCGCCTCCGCCGCCAGAGGCCGGAAGGTGGCCACCATATTTCGGGCGATTACAGGCGCTCGCCGCGACGCATATGGAAAATCCCGGTTAAACATATTATTGCTTCCCATGCGAATTTAGACGAAGGACATTAAGTGCCGAAATGAATTATAAACATGGGACCATTGAGCAATTCTGAAAGAAGACTATTTGAGCCATGGTAGGGATATTGGGCGGATCTGTCAATATGGAAGGTAAGCGCTTACCCGGGATTCAGGCGTGGAGCTTCACTTTTTTAAATCCGAATTTCTTCGATTGGCTATATGACCTGGAGAGCGACAGCCATATGATTTTCTCCTGCCCCAATTTGCCGGGGTCGAAATCATACTCGGCGCCGCCAAGATACTGGTATTTCGAACGTATAACATTCCAGTAGAACCTAGCCAACTCTATAGCTTCGCTTTTCGGTAGAACCATCTCCGCCCCCGGGGAGAAATTTCTCTTTTCAACTCCAATTTCCGGTTGAACGCGACATAACCTGATGCCAAGCGATGTCAGCATGCTCAGGTTTGCTGTTCTGAATGCCGGCACATAGATATAAAAGGGATTATTCGCTTTCGACTTCGCAATCAAGGGGATCTCACCTGTGAGCATCCTGGAAAATTTCCCAACCGTATCGTTATTCTCCACTTCGAACTCAAACTGCCAAAACGGGTGAAATTTTTTTCCTGTCTCGTATTGGGCGCATGCCATATCCGTAAGAACGTAGTCATCGTCTTCGATCAGATACGATCGCTGACAGTTTTCGCAATGATAAAACAGCGATGATTCCGATGCAGGCAGGTCGAAGCCGCAGTTGGGGCATTTGTGCTGCACCGGATTTATCTCTTCGGCCCTGCTCCGATCCATGCCTGATGTTCGATATTCAAATATTCCAGGTGTTTCATGAAAGACCCGCTTATTCAAACCATCGATAAACATCGTGCTGGACATATTATTCTGTTGAATACTGTAGGCCCAGACGGGATAGTAGATAACCGAGAGGCCCTCTCCGATCATCTCCGATGATAGACATTCTTTATTTGCGGCGGCGAAACCGAGATTGAAGAAAAACATGGCCATAGCCTTTTCTTTGGCCTCCTCCGGCGATACCTCGATATCGACCTGAATTGATTCGTGGGGGAAAATCTCCTTCCGGTACGCAGTAAGCGGCATAACTTCGGGGCGAACGCCCAGAGAATCGAGGCCGAATGATTTATTATCGAACGCAGGGATCGTCAGATCGAAATGGCGGCATTTTCGATGGAACACCTTCTTTTTCAAAGGCATAAGATGTTCTTCGTCATCGTCGCCAGCCACTTTTTCAGACAGAAGTGCATAAGACATCCCCCGAAACCTGTAGAAGGGCAGATGAAATTGCCGGCTTTCCAATCTCTCGAATTTGAGCGGGAATCCCTTCTTTTTAAGATGTCGTTCGACGGCGAATTTTACAGTGAAATCGTCAAGGTCAGACTCAAAAAAGTATTTCAATATTCTGCCCGGGGATCCGACCCGCATGATAAGCTCGCAATAAGAACAGCTCAAACTTATCGTCCCCTCCTGAATCTCGAGCGGCGAGCCGCATCCCGGGCAGTTGAAGATTGCGGAATAATTGGACATAGCCTTAACTCAGCAGCTACAGTTTTTCTCCACAGTCGGTGCAGAATTTCGATCCCGGCATCAGCTTGGCTCCGCACTTGGCGCATATGATTTTCTCATGCAGCTTTTTCCCACAGGAGAAACAGAATTTGGCTTCACCCGGAAGATCCTGCCCACATTCGGGACAACGATCGGCCGCCACCATCTGGTGCCCGCATTTATAGCAAAACATGGAATTCCGAGGTGTATCGATTCCGAATTTGGGGCACGTAACCGTGGGGAGCGCCTCGTTGGCGAGCTCCTACTCGTCCGGTGAGAAACCCTTTGAAAGCATCGCAGGAACCATCAGTTCGATGCCGGCTCCCGTCCCCAAGCCGGCCCCGGCCTGCGCGGTACTACCACCCGACGACATCGCTTTTGCCAATGAATATTTCATGAATTTATCCAGATCACCGACTGCCTTCATCGATGATTTCTCATCGATCATCTTTTGAACCTCGTCAGGCGGAGTGATGGACGTAATATAAAAATCAATTAATTCCAGACCGTATTTTGAAAACTCGCTGTAGATCTTCTCTTTTATCTCCTGGCCCAATTCGTCATACTGTTTAGGAAGATCCAGTATCGTTTCGAGCTTTTCACCGAAGAGGTCGTTGATCCGGGCTACTATTACGTCGCGCAGGTAGCCGGAGATGTCTTCGGTTGAAAAAGCTGCCTCTCTTCCCACCAGGCTGTTAATAAATAAAAGCGGTTCAACGATTCTGCAGGTGTAAACACCGTAGCCGCGCAGGCGAACAAGCCCCAATTCCTTGTCACGGAAGGCCACGGGATCGCGAGTGCCCCATTTCAGGTTTGTGAAAACCTTGTGAGTGATAAAATAAACTTCGCATCGTATCGGAGATTTGAATCCCCAGGGTAACGAAAGAGCACGGGTTAGTACCGGCACGTTTAACGAAGACAACGTATGCCTCCCGGGACCAAGAATATCGTACCCCTTACCGGATTTGAAGAATACGGCCGATTGAGATTCCCGAACGATAAGCTGGGCACCCGCTTTTATATCCAGCGAACCGGATTCCGGGATGCGATGTATCATGTCGGTTCCGACCATATCCATCCATTCGATAACTTCCATCATGACAGCCATGATACCTCCTCAAATTCTTAATTATCGATAAATTCTATTTCAGGCTTCCATAAAAAAGTTAAATAATAGTCGACGGCCATAATAGCCGGGCCATCGATTTACAGATCTATTTATCGGCAGAGTATATCAGGTGATGAATCTATCTATCGGGCAGCTTGACAAACTGGTATCCACGGATTAGTTATAGGGAAGCTGAACATTTCAATCTGAACCAGGAGGTCAGAAAACTCGAGCCGGGCTAAGGGATAGCGCAGATCCCAAAGAAATTCCATGGGACAAAAAAAATCATCTTATTATTCAAATAAAGAGCGCCGTGCCTTATGCGGTATCTGCCCTGCGGGTTGCTGGGTGGTGGTGACCTACGACAACCAGGGCCGAATTTCCACGGTTCGTGCGGATGAAAGCTCGGAGCTCGGAATGATCTGCAAACTGGGAGAACACTCCGCTGATATCGTTTATTCCGAGCACCGCATTCGTTACCCTCTGCGGCGCAAAGGATCAAAAGGAACGTATGATTTCGAAAGAATTTCATGGGATGATGCCTATGAAATTATCACTGAGAAGCTAAATACTCTCAAATCCAGATATGGACCTGAATCGGCCTGCATATACACTGGCCGGGGAGCTTTCGAGCTGGCGCTGTGCGATGTTTTCCAGCCGGAGGGCGTTGCGGTTTCCTCGGCATCCAGCGTCCTGTTCCCATTCGGTTCACCAAACACCATGGGCGTCGGTGCCCTTTGCTACGTGGCGTTTGCCATGATTGCGCCGCATGTTACAATGGGCGGCATGTTGATCAATATGTTCTCTGATATAGAAAACGCCGAACTCATAGTAGTCTGGGGCGCCAATCCTGCCACTGACTGTCCTCCTTATGATTTTCAACGTATCCTCAAGGCGCATAAACGTGGCGCCAGAGTCGTCGTTATAGACCCCCGTCGCACCATGGTTGCCAAGCTCACTGATGCCGAGTGGATTCCCATTCGACCGGGTACGGACGGCGCGCTGGCGTTGGGGATATGCAATATCTTGATATCAGAAGAGCTCTTTGATGAATCTTTTGTCAGGGATTGGACTCTGGGATTTGACAAGTTTTCCCAATATGTTCAGCATTTCAGGCCGGAGGTAGTAGAGGAAATTACCGGCGTACCGACAGAGACTGTTATATCTCTGGCTCGCCGAATCGCCGGAGCTAATGGAGCCTCACCCATTATGTATAGCGGCCTCGAATACAGTGAGAGCGGCGTACAGGCCATACGGGCGACCTTTGTACTCTGGGCGCTCGCCGGACAACTGGATGTTCCGGGCGGCCGATGTTTTACGATGCGGCAAAATCATTTTCCGATTAACCGATCAGGCCACATCGCTAATCCCGATGTAAAGAAGGCCTTGGGCAAAGACCGATTCCCGATTTATAGCGCCTATCGGGGAGAATCACATGCTATCGCATTGCCGGATTCTGTGCTGAATGGCAGGCCGTATCGGATTCGCGGTTTGATAATACAGGGAGCTTCCATCATAACCGCCTGGCCCCAACCATCCATCTGGCGGAAAACTCTTAACGCTCTTGATTTTCTGGTTTGTATCGATCGTCAGCTAACTGCTGATGCGGCTTATGCGGATATCGTGTTACCGGCTACCACCATGTATGAGATTGAATCTTACATGACTTATGGTCCGGTATTTCGCATCCGGGAAAAAGTGATCGAACCTGTGGGAGAAGCCCGAAACGATTTCCTCATTATGGCCGAACTTGCCGACCGACTGGGATACGGCCAACTCTATCCTCAAAATGAAGAGGATTTATTGCACCATGCTTTAGAAGGATCAGGTTTTACGCTTGAGGATGTTCGTAATGCGGGAGGAACTGTCCAGTCAAAGGGCATTTTGATCCAATACAAGAAATGGGAAAAAGGATTGCTGCGTTCCGACAGCAAGCCAGGATTTGATACTCCATCGAGAAAGTTCGAGATCGCGTCGACGATTCTCGAAGAACACGGATATGACCCATTGCCAGTTTATACCGAACCATACGAAAGCCCCTCCTCGCAGCCCGGGAAGGCTGAACAGTTTCCTTTGGTGTTCAATTCGGGGTCGCGTGTTACCACCGACTTCCGCTCTCAGCATCATGGTGTTCCCGAATTATGCGATGAACGTCCGGAGCCGACCGTCACCATCAATTCGGCCGATGCTGAGGCTCGCGGCATAAAAAACGGGAATCTGGTGCGTGTCATTTCGCCAAGGGGGCAGGTTCCCATGAGGGCATTAGTCACCGATGATATCTTGCAAGGCACTGTCGACGCCAACATGGGAGGAGGAGGGCCCGTGGGTCCCGCTGCCTGGCAGAGATGTAACATCAACGAATTAACCGATCTCAACAGGTATGACCCGATTTCAGGTTTCCCGGTTTATAAGGCCCTTCTTTGCGATGTGGCCAGATCAGATGATGCGGGAGAGATTATAACAATTGACTCTGGAGAATATGTCGAATCAGCAGAAATCGCTAAATTCTCAGCAAAAGGAAGGTCTCAAACCAACCGCATTTATCTGGATCACAATGCGACAACATATCTTAATCCCGAAGTGCTTGCGGTCATGTCCGAATACATGGAGAAATGCTTCGGCAATCCGTCCAGCATATACCGTGAGGGAAAAGATGCCAGGGCATTGCTGGACAGTGCTCGACGCAGCCTCGCGCAGCTGCTTAATTGTACTGCAAAACGGATCGTTTTTACAGGCGGCGGGTCCGAGGCAAATAATCTGGCCATCAAAGGAGTTGCCTTCGCAAATTGGAACGGCAAGAATCATCTTATCACATCGACAATTGAGCATCCATCCGTGTTAGAGGTATGCCGGTGGTTAGAAGAATGCGGCTTCAAAATAACGTATCTGGAAGTTGATCAAAGTGGAAGAGTCAGTCCTTCTGATCTGAAAGATGCCATTACACCCGAAACGTCTTTGATCAGCATAATGATGGCCAACAACGAGACAGGCTCCATCCAACCGATCGCTGAACTGGCCGCAATTGCAAAAGAAAATGGAGTATTATTTCATACTGATGCCATACAGGCAATCGCCAAGATTCCGGTGGATGTGGAGGTATTAGGTGTCGATTTACTCACCATATCCGGTCACAAGATCTACGGACCCAAAGGAGTAGGTGCTCTGTTTATAAGAAAGGGAGTCGAACTTCATCCGCTGATTCATGGGGGCAGTCAGGAGAGCGGCCGGAGGGCCGGTACGGAGAATCTGATCAATATAATCGGATTAGGTAAGACGGCTGAGTTGGCAGCCCAATACCTGCCTCAAATGGAAAAGGTCCGGATATTGCGGAATAGACTGGAAAACGGCATCAAAAAACTGGTGCCTGAGGCGATATTGAACGGGCACAAAACCGAACGTTTACGTAACACGCTTAATATGACGTTACCAGGTATTCGGGGTGAGTCTCTGGTATTGGCTCTCGATCAGAAAGGTATCTCAATTTCATCAGGATCTGCATGCCGATCCGGATCGTCAGAACCCTCCCACGCCTTATTGGCGATGTCTTTATCTGAGGATGACGCCCATTGCGCGATCCGCTTTTCACTGGGATTGCGAAATACCGAGGAGCAGATCGATTTTACTCTTTCTATTCTGGAAGAAATTATCAAGGATAAGAAAAGCGGTATCCGCTTCGTTCCCTGCCGTTAATTTGCACGGATCCTGATATTAACAATTGCAAACAGGATATCCTGAGGTATAATATAAAAACCCGCCTGCATGAGGCGGGTTAGAATAAGAATGGGCGATACCGCTACTTCAATAACAACATTTTCTTCGTATCCGCAAAATCATTTGTCTGGAACTTATAGAAATATATACCTGATGGCTGATCGGTGGTATCCCAGGTGATCTGATGAAAACCTGCATCTTTTAGGTTATCAACAAGGATCACGACCCGCCGACCGAGAAGATCATAGATTTCGATTGTAACATACGACTGCTGCGGCAAATCAAATTCAATGACGGTCTCTGCATTGAACGGATTGGGGTAATTCTGACTCAGCCTATATGAATCCGGCAATGCCATATCATCGCCATAATTGGGGGTTTGATATTGCAGCACGTATCCGATTCTTGAATCAACGGTAAAATCAATTCCCTCCTCATCAACCACGTAAGCAGTGCTAAACGATACTAAAATCGAATCCGAGGCATCTTCCAATATCTCAAAACCGATAGACACAACCTCCTCGCCATCTTCAAGCGAAACCAAATTAAAAATGTCCTCCCATATAAAGTGAATCTCGCCGTCGATACCATTGGTCGTCGGATCGGACAAAACATCGGAGTCAAACCCCATAAAGCTCATTCTCTCCTGGGGAAACTCAATATGCAACTCCAGACCCGCCACGCCCGCAAAACCGGCGACATTGATAGACATCTGCACCGTATCTCCCGGCTGCCCGTAGCAATCCACCAGATCGAGCACCGCCGTGTCGGTTACCTTGGGAGGCGGTATGCCCAGACGACCCTGGGCCCAGGAATAATCAACATCGCCCATCCGAACGCCGACAAAACTCGAATCCGTCAGGTCAGCATCCCAGAGCGTAATATCTATACACCCGGGTGCATCCGGCCAGTTCTCATCAGTGACCACAAAGCTGGAATCTATAAATGTCCAGTTTCCGCTGGGAAGTTCCTCGAGCTCCGCCAGATATCGTCGCATCTTGATTACATCCGCCACGCTGACACCGCCGCTTCCGTTTACATCCGCCGCTATCAGCTTATATGGTGTATCAAAAAGCTCAAGCCAGACAATATGCCGCCTGATCAAGATTATATCACCCACAGTCACACCTGCGTCGTCCTCGGATCTCGATGCACAGATCGTAAAATCTCCGGGGAACAGATCCTCAAAGCTGTAGGCGCCGCTCTCATCGGTGAGATCTGAGGCGCTGTAATCGCCGGTCAGTTCCACGCTGACATCGGACACGGGAGTAGACAGATCGTAGTAGATTACGTTCCCGCTTATATCATGGAATTCAACAACACTGACGCTTCCGTTAACAAAGGTCAGACCTTCAACAACGTCACCAGGAGGATCGACAAGTTCATTGCCGTCCAGCCATGCCAGGGTGCAGGTATCGCCAAGCTGGCCCAACACGGTAAACTGCAGATTCAGCATCGCCGCGCTGTCGGGTATCATGACGGGATTCAGGTAATCCTCCCACAATATATGAATTTCCCCATCGACAACATTAACCAGCGCACCGGTGAGATAATCCGATGATATATCGCTAAATTCCAGGCAAACATCGTCATAGCTTATGTGCAACTCCACTCCCGCGATCTCCTGACTCTCCAAGCCAGATGCTATAACAGGTACATCCACCGGCTGCCCGTTTTCGCCATAAGTGTCGGCGATGGTGAGCGCCACCTCAGGGACAACTCCGCCAACCTGTTCCCACCAGGATATATTATCTGCGCCAAACGCTGTTCCCAAGATGTCTATATCACCATCGGTATCTAAATCAATGGAAAACACGGACGTTGCATAGTCGTATTGTTCGCGAATAAGATGCTTGGAAAAATTCAGATTCCCATCATTTTCCCACCAAGCCAACTCATCTGTATACCTAGCCGCTCCCAAAACGTCTATATCTCCATCTCCATCCAGATCATCAGCATGAATCGCCTGAGGTCCGGCGAAATCATCGTCAATAATGTGTCTGGTAAAATCCCCATTTCCGTCATTTTCCCACCAAGAAACGTCGTCATGTTCCGCTGCGGCTCCTAAAACGTCTAAATCACCATCATTGTCCAAGTCAACTGTGTATACCCAAAAGGCATTATAATTCAACTCAATATTCCGTTCCAGGAAGTTCTGGTTACCATCATTTTCCCACCATGAGATTTTATTTACCGCTTGGGCAGCACCCACAATATCAACGTCCCCATCCGAGTCTAAATCGGAAGCAGTTATTGACCGTGCACCATAAAAGCTTTCAGATATGATGTGCCTTGTAAAGCCCTGATCCCCGTTATTCTCCCACCAAGTGACCTCACCTGCAAGATCACTAGCTCCCAATATATCTATATCACTATCAAGATCGATATCAATAGCAAACACATCGTGAGATCCATCATAATTCACCTCGATGATATGCTTTGTAAAGTTCTGGTATCCATCATTTTCCCACCATGAGATTTCATCGCTATAAAAAGCAGCCCCCAGAACATCAATATCCTCATCAAGATCCATATCGATAGCGTAAACTGCAAGAGAACCCTCAAAGAAACCATCTATTGTATGTTCCATAAAATCCTGGTGCCCATCATTTTCCCACCAAGTGATCTCATCACCATAAAAAGAAGCACCTAAAACATCAATATCGCCATCCCTGTCAAGATCGATGGCAATTACATTCCAAGCGCCATCAAAGCTATCATCGATAGTATGTTCTATAAAGTCAATCTGGCTGGATACGATTGTGGGCAATGCGAGATTAAGAAGCAAGATTATTATAAACCTAAGCATGATCAAACCTCCGTAAAATTAATATCTTGTTGCTCTGACTATCCAATCTCCCAAGGCAATTACTTTAACAACGTCATTTTTTTTACTTCGCTGAAATCATCCGTTTCTATCCTATAGAAATATATTCCTGATGGTTGTCCGCGCGCATCCCAAGTAACCATGTGGGACCCGGCCGGTATAAATCCTGATTCCAAGACTCTGATCTTGCGTCCTACGATATCATAGATGGCAATCTTAACGTCGCTAGCTTTGGATAGACTATAATGAACGATCGTTGAAAGATTAAAGGGATTAGGATAGTTTTGCGATAGAGTAATCTGTTTGGGAAGATTAGATTCCTGGCCATCAATATTAGTCATGAGATCGCTTTCCCACCAAGAGATATCATTTTCACCAAAGGCCGTTCCTAAAACATCTATATCACCATCATAATCGAGGTCAATGGCAAAGACACCCGTGGCATAGCCATAGCCGATTTCGATAGAATGCTTGATAAAATTTCGATCCCCAACATTTTCTAACCACGCTAATTCATCAGAATACCTAGCTGCGCTCAATACATCTATATCACCATCTTGGTCTAAATCAATGGCATAAATCGATTGGGGGTAGTCAAGCCCAAGGTAGATGGTATGTTTTGTAAAATTAAGGTTACCGTCATTTTCCCACCAAGAAATATCACTTTGTTCTGCCGCAGCCCCCACGACATCAATGTCCCCGTCATAGTCAAAGTCGAGTGCTTGGACCCAAAAAGCATCATAATTTCTCTGAATTGTGTGTTCAAAAAAGTTCTGATCCCCATCGTTTTCCCACCATGAAAGCTTGTCAATGAACTGTGCAGCAACCAGGATGTCTACATCCCCATCAAAGTCCAAATCCGTGGCAGTGATACATCGCCCACCATAAAAAAGATCCTCAATAACATGTTTGGTAAAATTCTGTTCTCCATCGTTTTCCCACCATGTGACATCGCCCCCCTGTTTCGTAACACCCAAAACATCAATGTCACCATCGCCATCAACATCTATAGCAAATACGTGGTGGGCACCATCATAATTTCTCTCGATTGTGTGTTTTGTAAAGTGCTGATCACCATCATTTTCCCACCAAGTGACTTCATCTGCCCAGTGAGCTACTCCCAGAACATCAAAATCTTTATCGTGATCCATGTCGATCGCATATACATCGAGAGCACCCCAATAACTTCTATCGATGATATGCTTAGCAAAAATCTGATCTCCACTATTTTCCCACCACGCGATTTGATCCCCATAATAAGCTGCACCCAGTATATCTAAATCACCATCACGATCCAAGTCGATGGCAAAAGCGTTCCAAGCACCTTCAAATGCTCCATCAATTGTATGTTTAATCCAATGAATCTGGCTAAACGCTTGAACATAAATGCCCAAAACAAAGAGGAGGAATATAGTATGTCTTCTCAAGGCCTCACCCCCATAATTTCAGTTTTTAAGGATAAGCCAGATATATCCACATTACAATACACTTTCCAATATAGGTCGTCAAGTCTTTTTAGGTCGGAAGTGCACGAGAGAGAGCATCTCCTTGTCTTACATCAACTTACTTATCGCTCCTATACGAGCATGCAGAAAAATATTGTTGTATTACAGTCAATTAAGCCACCGTCGATTACTTTCTGGGCGCATTACCCATGTCAGGCCAAATGATATAATTTCTGATATAGTCATAACTAATCTGAATCCAAGTGCTATGATAGATGGTAAAGGTGACTCAAAATCGTTCGTATATGTTAGGAGTAATATCAATATCCCTTCTCTTACTCCAATACCTCCGGGCGCGAAAAGCGACAAAAAGCCGATAATGATCGCTGCTGAAAAAACAGCAGTTAGGATAAGATAGCGATCAAAATAAATCGGCGTTAATGAGCCTACGAAAAACCAGAAGGCTAACCCAAAGATGGACCAGCATACCAAATAGTAGGCCAATATCTTAACACCTACTCGAAATCCAATATAAATATCTACTTTCTCCCTTTTCAGTAATCGCAGCATCCAATTCATAGGAGCTTCCATATACTTTGGTTTGATTGCGACAATTATGATTCCGATGATAACTGGAATAAAGGTCCATTTGACGGTCGATAAAAAACCCGTCGAATCTCTAAATAAACCGACTGCTGCGCCACACCCAATCAAAACCATACCTGACAAAATCCAGTATACCTGGCCCAATACAAAAGAAGTGACAGATATCCCCTCTGGAATTCCCCTTTTTGCTGCCAGATATGTTGAGCCCGCGATCTGCCAGACCTTCCCTGGGAGATATTTTCCTGCTATTGATCGAAAATATATGGTATAAACGTCCCAAAAAGAAATATCATAATCAAGAGCCGCAAATATCCTCTGCAGACTCCACACAGTAGCAATCCACGCTAGTAAAAGAACAATCAGTGATACGAAGAGATATGTATAGTCAGGTTGAAAGCCAAACTCGCCCAGCTTATCCCAATTAGAATAGAGGTTTTTGGCTATAAGGAAAAGGATTATGCATATTAAGAATGCTCCTATAATCAACTTAATGTATTTCAAGTCTGGCTTTGCCTTATGATTTATTTCTTACGCGAACTCGTCTCAATAATCCTATTCGAATTTATTTTTCAAAAACTAATCCTCACAATTATGTCTGCCTTAACCAAATATCATTAAAAATGACAAAACTGTCAATGAAATTCTATATTCCGCTCGTGAAGAATCATAATTGTCAACCCATACTTTCGATATCTACCTCTGCTCCGGTTTCGGTACGAACAGTATGTGGCAGAACGATGGCAGCGGATTTTTTACCAATATTACCGAGATATCCAACACCGGCTGCGGAGGTTACAGCAGGGGCGCTAATTTCGCCGATTTCGATAACGATGGCGATCTCGATCTGTTCATCAATCGAGCATCGGCTCCTAAAATGCTTTATCTTAATATCGACGAGGGCATATTTGTCGATTACAGCCAGGAAGCCGGAATTGTTGAATCAGCCGGGGGATTCGGCTGCGCCGTCGGCGATCTCGACGCGGATGGCCAGATAGATATCATCGCTGCCAATTCCGATTTTGTCAGAAAACAGGTATATATAAACCAGAATGCCAACCCGACTTTTCTCAAGGTCAAGGTAAACGGCCTCAGCCCAAATACGCTGGCCCTGGGAGCGATAATTGAATTGTACGGGGACGTTGGCCCAACCATGGGACGAGAGTTAATAGGCAAAAGGGAAATCTCCAGCCATCCATCCTTCTATTGTGTGAACGATTTGGTAGTGCACTTCGGAACGGGCGAACATACGGAGTTGCAAGTAGTCGTTTATTTCCAATCTCTGGCAGTAAAAGACACATTCGGCGTGGTTCCCGGCGAAATGATAATATTAGAAGAGCCTTTCAGAACGTCCGCGGATGAGCCGGGCCTGCCCCTACCTCGTAAACACATTACGCTGAGCGCCTATCCCAATCCGTTCAATAGCTCTTCTATCATCTCTGTCAACGGTGGAGATTCCGAAAAATACTCTCTCGCGATATACGATATGCTCGGCAGGCAGGTGAGATCAGCCGAAATTTCCAATGTCTCAACCCGGCCCATAACTTATACATGGGATGGCAAAAACGATAACGGCTACGCTGTGCCTAGCGGGGTTTACTTTGTACATGTTCGAGCTGAGAAAACCTCATCCGAATTGAAAATCACGTTGCTGAGGTAGCACTCATTTAGTCTGAAGATTCGCTGTCAGGAATACGACAATATATAGGATGTCTATCGCTTTCGCGAAAGATGCTCTGGAGCCACAACAAAATATACGGAATGACGACTTCCCTCGGTTAATAGACAGCTGACAGCAAACTCAGTCCGCACAATGGAAAAAGGGCTTGTAAAAGCTAAACAGGGGGTATAGATTCCGGTTCGAATGTCAAAATCAGGGAAAGGAACAATTTCCAATGCATGATCAGGATATCAGATCGATCCTAAAATCGGCAGAGCAGGGAATCGCGAAATATCTTAAGAACGCGAGGGGAAAGGGACTGATCGATCAACAATCTTATTCGGATGCATTGAATAACACTTTTTCCAATCTGAATAAATGGCTCACCAACTCCCATATCGATAGAATTTCGCCACACTTAAAGAAAGGCATCTGTGATGTTATCAAGCGTGAAAAGTGGGGGGATATTGTAAACGCCTTCCGCCAGTCCGTGCGATTCGGTACCGGAGGGATTCGGGGCATGATGGCCTTTGATAAGGCCTCGATCATGAAAATAAAAGAACACGGGATAGATACCGATATCCTCCGCGGGCCGAACACGATTAACGATCTGGTTGTCTTATTGACTTCCGTCGGCGTCGCTAAGTTCGGCATGAATCAGAAGCGCAAGAAATTCGAAAAAGTGGTAGTAGGTTATGACAGCCGGATAAGAGGCGATGATTTAGCCGCTCTGGTCGCACAACTTTTCCTGGCATACGATTACACGGTGTTTTTCTTTGATGCGCCATGCCCATATCCGGAGTTAACCTTCGCTATCCCTCATCAATCTGTAAAAGCGGATATCGGTATATTGATCTCGGCCAGCCATAACGACTATAGATATAACGGTTACAAATTGTCATGCTCCAATGGCTCTCAATTCGATCCCGAGGAGCGCGACAGCATGTATAACGAGTATATTAAGACTGTCGAACCTGAGGATATCAAATTATGCTCATTTGTAGACGCCAAGTCGGGAAAATTATGGTTCCTGGGGGGAGACGAACTTGTTGAGGGTTTTGATTACGCGGGCAAAGAAGAATTTATAATTAACATGCACGAGAAACATCGAGACCATGTTAAGACCTTCCTGCTCACTGATAATTTGCCTGAAAGGCAGCAAAAATCCTCACAACCTCTAAGAATAGCCTTTTGTGCGTTTCATGGCGCCGGTATTATACCTGTTCCCAGGCTCCTGCGAGACGTCGGCTTCATAGATATAAAATCCATCGACGGAAAGAAAAGCGGTATGAGATTAAACGAACTCGATGGTTTGTTTCCAGCCTTCTGCAGCGAACCGGGACGGGAACAGCAACCGGATCCGGGCGATCCACGGGCGGCCCATACCGCTGTCAAAGCCTTCAAGGAAGATTACCCCGGTAAATTTGACAATATCGATATCCTGATAGGAACAGATCCCGATGCCGACCGTTGCGGCATTGTTGTTAAAGTGCCACCGGGTCAGAAACAGATCTATAATAACCAGGACTATTATCTTCTTCCGGCCGACGATGTCTGGACTTTGGTCCTCTGGTATAGATTGCACAGTGAAATCGAGAAATACGGGCAGATTCAGGACGCCGACAAGAAATTTATAGCCCTTTCGCATACAACATCCGATAGCATAACCCATCTGGCTCGCAAACATGGAATCGGGGTGATTAAATCCTGGGTGGGATTTGCCGCCCTGGCAGCGGTTACTCGAGACACATGGGATGGTAAAGAAAAAGAATTCCTCCTGCTTGCCGGCGGTCGCGACCGGGAATACCAGGATGTATGCCATCCCTTTGTTTGTGAGTGCTTCGGCATGGACGGGGGAAAACGCTCAATCAATATTGCCGCCATGGAACAGAGTAATGGCTTCTCCATACTCGGCGGCCCTCCACCTGATAAAAACTCTCTGGGTGTTGGCGGCCACGTGCGCGATAAGGACGGAACAATCGCTGCCCTCCTGGTGGCGGAAATTGCCGCCTGGGCCAAAGAACAGGGAATCTCGCTAATTGATGTCCTCGACAAGTATATTTACCTGGATCCGGATATCGGTTTATTTGCCACTTTTTACGAGCCCGATCCCCTCGATGGGGAATATCCCGGGATCGAGGGCGATCAGATTAAGAAGATGTTACTTCGCAGAACCCTGGGCTATTACCAGTTGGCGTTATCGGGGGATCTGAAGATAGGCGGGAATCCGGTCAAATCCGCCAGCATCTACCGCACCGGGAAGTATGATGCTATCTATCCCTCCAGTCATGATTTCCAGTTTCCCGACGAGGGCGTCAGATTCTTTTTCGATGATGAAAAGCTTAATCATTTAACGATCAGACCGTCCGGCACGGGGAATTCCATGCGATTTCATATCCAGCTCCACGCTATGCCAACTCAGAAGAATCTAATTAGAGTGAAAGAAGAGCTTCGAGCTAAGGGGAAAGATATTATGGATGATCTGCGAAAATTGCTCAAAGCGCCGAGGCAGTGACCGGGGCCTTTTGGTCTTCGTTCTACGAATAATTAATAAAGCAAGACTATGGAGTCTCAGGCTCGGAGTTTGATAGCTGGGGAGTGGTGGTCCGGAAAATATCACAGACATACCATTCGTTGTTGACGCATTGTGACGCGGCTATCCGGCGCCCCAGGATGTGCCTCCCGCACTTGAATCCATTCAGTCACAAATAAACTTGATTTTGGCTATAACGGAAATAACTTAAATGGGTACAATTATTGGGGACAGATCAACCGGAGGAAGGCTGATCTTGGCATAACGCAACTGAAGTCTGCAATTTCTCCACCACCACCAAGAGGGATAATCTTGAGTTTATCATTCAGTAATTTCTTCTCCACGCCAAAAACAAAATAATCTCTCAAATTATCCTCTCCCCTTTCATGGATAAATCCGTGCAAATACTGTCCATTGATATACCAACCACTTTTGAAAGTATAATCAGCTCCAATGACATACTTAAAATACGAGTTGTCCAAAACAGTTGAGCTACGACGTGATGTTCATTCCTGAAGCTCAGCCACGTGTTCGTGCAGAGCAGAAACCAGGGATACGGGCAGGGCGCCGATCACGCTGAAAGCGACAGCGCCGGCCATCAGAGTGGCAACAAACGTCAACGATATGACTATGGGTAGTGCAGAATGGTAGTCCTGGAGGAGAGCGAAGGCCACGGCGGTGAGATATCCGACCAACGCACCTGCCGATCCCACGATCGCAGCGCGGAGCGCCAGGACTGTGAAGACAGTCAGGCCCGACCCGCCTACCGCCACCAGCGTGGCCATCTCCACACGCCGGTCTCCGGCGTTAAGATGGGTCCAAATCAGTACGCTGAATGCGGCGATGGAAGCCATGGCCAGATAAATGATCCAACGATGCTGCTCAAGGCTCTGATCGATGTCCTGCCTTACCGCATCGTCCCGGTCGGGCACGATGACTTTGAGATTGGGACGCTGTGTTCTCAGATAGGCGCGCGCCTTCTCAAGCGAATGGCCCGGAAGCGGATAGAGTCTGATCTCGCTTACAACATCTCCCACTCCGGCGAGCTTTTGCAGCTTTCGTAGCGGTATGAACGCCGCCAGATCATCCGCTGTCGCAGTGGACGGCAATACCGCAGCCACGCGGAAGTCAGAACCCATGAGCCGTATTGGATCGCCTTGTCGTAAGTTCAGTTTGACAGCCAGTTGCGCCCCGACAACAGCCAGTGTGTCGTCCAGGATTTGGAGCATGCCGGCGTGGGCGACCACAGCTTCCGGCTCCACACCGACAACTGCCACGCGCTGGCCTTGAACTTCCTGCACCAGCAGGAGGCGGGCCTCCGCGGTACGGATCCAGGGAGCGAGGTCACGGCTGATCTTCGCGGTCGATTGCGCGCCCAAGAATCGCGCACCCACATTCAATCGGGCAAGGTCGCTAGCTGTCACTCCGGCAGGAACCAAGCGGAGCCCCGGTCCCATCTGATCCATCTCCGCGGATACTGCTACCCCTCGGGCCCGAAAGACCAGTTCGGTAGCCGCGCAAAGAGCCACGACCACCGCCATTGCGCCCACCGCCAGGACGAAGGAAACTTTCCGATCCACCAACTCCCGCCAGGCGAGCCAGAGCGTGACACGCATCAGGCCGAGTCCATCCGATCTACTCTGCCACCCTCTGTGATCCTCCCTTCACACAGGGTGAGGGCCCGGATGCCGACCCTCGCAACCCTCGGATCGTGCGTTGCAACAACGATAGTTTGCCCCTGACGGTGGACGTGTTGTAAGAGTTGTATGACATCTTCGGTCATCCCTGTATCAAGATTGCCTGTTGGCTCATCCGCAAGGATCAGTTCGGGGTCGTTGATCAGACTGCGGCAGATTGCCACCCGCTGCCTCTCGCCGACGCTGAGCTCCGCCGGGCGGTGCGAAAGGCGGTGGCTTAGATTCAGGTTGTCAAGCATTTCGCGTGCCCTCTGCACACTCGACGGGCGCGAGGCCCCGGCCAGGACGGCGGGAAGGGCGACATTCTCCAGACAGTTCAGGTAGGGAATCAGGTTGAAGGTTTGGAACACGAACCCGATGCTGGTGCGCCGGAGATCCGTTCGGCGTGCCGGTGAAAGGCCGTAGACGCTTGTGCCGTCCAATATGACTTCGCCTTCGGTGGGCTGGAGCATCGCTCCGATGGTGAAGAGAAGTGTGCTTTTGCCGCTACCGCTCGGCCCAATTATGGTGACGAATTCCCCGGCCGAAATCTCGAGATCCACGCCCCGAAGCGCTTCAACCGGCTGGCGATTCCGGCCCGGGAATACCTTTGAAACGGTACGCAACTCTATCATGATCATATCAAAGCTCCCTCAGAACGATTGTGGGGTCAAGCCGGGCGGCCCGAAGCGCAGGAACCAGAGCCGAAAGGACGCTTACGCCGATGGAGAGGCCCAGAATCGGGGCGACCAGAATGCCGGATACCGGCAGCGAATAGCCTATCAATTTCAGAGCGAGATACTCCGTCAAAGGGAAACCCAAAAGGAAACCGATCCCCGCCCCGACGGTACCGATTAGTGCGGCCATAATCACGAAGAAAACAGTAACCGATGAAATGCGGGTGCCGATGGCAAGAAGGAGACCGATCTCTCGTATATGTCTCCGGAGCTGGCCGGATGTCAGCGCGGCAGTGATTCCGGCGATAAGAAGAATCGCCAGCCCATACAGCACATTCTAATATCTTTTCACTTTTGCAATGATTCCGGTCTGGGACTTGATCACCCCCGCGACGGTTATGGCCCGCGTTCCTGGTAGGAGATTCTGTACCTGGG
>SDBT01005021.1_pt1 | contig 22345 bp, 40 predicted proteins | sample 2277101 | NCBI WGS metagenome assembly SDBT01 (sample SAMN10404973, study PRJNA504765) | marine sediment metagenome | isolation source: marine sediment core GS10_PC15, 103 cmbsf | place: Arctic Ocean: Southern Knipovich Ridge | collected 2010 | reverse complement strand
GGTTCAGACAACTATTAATGGCCTTTAAACAGAAAGGAAAAATCATAGTTGTTAATAGAAATACTTTAAAAGAGGTTACTTCAACAAAAAAATACAATTTACAAACAATTGAGCGTGCTTTTGATAAAAAACTAATAACAACTAAAATTGGAACGAAAACAGTTAAGCAAAAAGTTTCTCCTCTTAATGTAAAAGAGCTCGAACAAATTCCATTTAAGCATACTATTTTTAAAAGAGGTATAAATATTATTAAAGGCCGGCTTGGGAAGATGTTTATAAGCGTAACATTTAAAGCAAGAGGTGGGAAAATGACAACACAAGGAGGTTCGCGAAAATTACGATTACTAACAAATGCAGGCCAGAGAACAAGGGCTTTTAATGAAGCATTTAAAGGTGCTTTAGGTAAAATAAATTTTTCATATACAAGTTTTGAAATTAATTGGGTACATTTTGCTTATACATTTCCAAGAGAGAAACAAACAATACTTAGTTGATAATTATGCAATACCAGATTTTAAAAAAATTAAAGCCAAATTATGTAAATAATAAGAATATTTTTGCTTTTGATATAGAAACAAAACAAAAAGAAATTGAAACTGAAACATTAAAATATATTCGACAAGATTTTCTTATGGGCTCTATTGTAGGAAAAGATTTTCAAAAAGTTTTTTGGAACAAGCTTGAAATGGCGAATTATATGGTTACAAATGCCAAACTTAGAAACGCTTTAATATATGCAACAAATCTTGAATTTGATTTTATACATGTATTTCAAAATACACCTCAGCTTAAGCACATGAACATTATTGACAGAAACGGAATAATTTATGCTAGACATAAAGATAAGCAAGATAAAAATAGTTATCATTTTCTTGATACATGGAACTATACTGGAAAAATGTCAGTAGAAGTAATGGGGAAAATGCTAAATATAACTAAATTGCCGCCACCTTCTTGTTTTTTAAGAGAGCCAAAAACATTATTAGAAAAGATTGAAATGGAAACTTATAATATACAAGATTCTTTAATTACTTATAAATTTGCGGAATTTATAAAAGATTTTTGCAACAGCCTTGGCTGCAAGCAAAAAATAACTATAGCAAGCATTGGCCTCGATAATTGGAGAAGAAACTATCAGCCAATAGATTTATTCCAAGAAAGAAAAGAATGGATTAAAAAACACTATCAAGGCGCATTTCACGGTGGCAGAACAGAAGTATTTAAACGTGGAATGTTTCAAGATATATGGTATTATGACTTTAATTCTCACTACCCGGCATGCTGCCATGATGGCATAGATGGAAAAGGTTCTTATCCAAATCCAAATTTTGCGATGTATGAGCATAAAATTCCTAAATGTATTCTTGAAGAATTTGAAGGTATAACATACGCAAAGCTTAAAGCTCCTGATATGTATATTCCGGTTCTTGGGGTATCTACTGATGAGGGAAAATATGTTTTTCCAAAAGGGATTATTGAAAATTGGTTTACTAATATTGAAATAAGAGAAGCATTAAAGCTTGGTTATGAAATTATAGAGCTTAAGCAAGGCCTTTATTATACAGAATTATTTAAGCCATTTAGAAGCGCAGTAAAATCATTATATAGATTAAGAATGAAATATGATAGGCAGAAAAATATTCCAATGAAAAATATGATTAAAACAGTAATGAATGCTGGCTTATTTGGAAAATTTGCGCAGAAGATTGATGATAAGACAATAATATATCATAAGGATTCTGTTTATACAGCTAATAACGGCCAGTTATATGTTTTAAATGAAAACGGCAAGCGCATAGAACTTCATGATTATTTAGAACGGGGTGAATTAATTTTTGAAAAAGTAAAATTTCTTAAAATTCCTATATTTGTCAACCCGATTCTTTCTTCATATACAACAGCTTTGGCAAGAATTAAGCTTCATAATAAAATAAATAAAATCCCGGAAAATACAATTTATTGCGATACAGATTCAATTATTACAAAAAAGAAAATGTTTTCAAATTCAAATGAACTTGGTGAGCTTAAGCTCGAATACCCTAAAATAACTGAAGCTATAATAATTAAGCCTAAATTTTATTATATAAGCACAGGCGCAAAGTTGATATTCAAAAGCAAAGGCACAGGCAAAATAAAGAACTTGCAGTCTTTTAGTGATTTATTATGCAAAGGAGAAGTTTCTATGCGGCGCTTTACTAAGTTAAAAGAGTCAGCAGTTCGTAAGCTTCCTTTCTCCTCAATAATTGACATAAACAAAAAACTTAATTTTGAAGACAATAAGCGCCAATGGGAAAAAAGATTCTCATGGCAGAAAGAGCAAGATTCAGAAGCGCTTACTTTTAAATAGAAAGGTTTAAATATAATCTAAATCTACATTATACTTAATAAATATTTAATAATATGACAACAATTAATATTTCAGCAAAAATATACAGGAAATGGACAAGATTTTATCAGCGGGAAGCGGATAAGATTAAATACCCGACACTTAAGAATTTTACAGAACAGAAGCTTTTGGGGTTGATTCAAAAATGAATGAATTAATAATTGCAGATAAGATTGAAAAAAGTTTGCAGGAAAAAAGAGAGCCGATAATTTTTCCCTTAGATTTAAATCATAGAAAAGAACTAAGAGCTTTAAGAGATACTAATATAGGAAATTTAAAGGACAAGCTTAATAATATTGAAAGATTAAAAAGGGAAGAATACATTAAGAAGCATGCTTTACAAATTGAAAAAGAGCTTAAAAAATATCAAACAAAGGCTGATGTTTTAAATTCTGATTGGGAAGTAAGAGTTTTAAAAATAAAGAATATTATTAAAGAAAGAAAAGAGTTTGAAAAAAAGATTGATACTAATAGGCTTATTCTTTATAATGATTATGACGCTGTTGGCGAATTGAAACTTTTAGAATATAAAAGAAAATTTAGTTTTAATTCTTCTTCACAATCAAAAGAAGTTGCAAGGGAAGAATTTGATAAAAAATATAAATATAAGTTTGAAGCTGTCAGGAAAAAGATAGATGTTCTTGTTACGCATTATGAAGAAGCAATAAATTTTGGTGACTTGGAAATTGTTAAGAAGCTTTATTATTTAATGAAAAAATCTGATAATTTTTTTAATAAAATAAATGAATTAGAGATTTAATTTTCCTAAAATCAATAGGAAGGAAGTGAGAAAAAATGGCAGAATATAAAGAAGCCGTGAGCGGTGATGTTGTTAAGTTTGAGAAAGCTGGCGATAGTATAGAAGGTGAGCTTATTGGATATGAAGAAAGCAAACAATATCCTTCAAGCTATGGGCTTAAGTTCAAGGACAAGGAAGGGCAAATAAAACTCATCTTTGTTTCAGGGATTGCGATTGACTTGATTCAAAGCAATTCTGTAAAGAACGGGCAGCAGATTAAGATTGAGTTTCTTGGAAAAAAGAAAACTCAGGACGAGAAAAAGGAATACAACACTTATAAGGTGATGTATAAATAGGTGGCTTGCGAGTGAACTCGCTTCGCTCGTTCGCATTTTACAGGGGTGGTTTCCCGGTTGATATGCGCTGATTCATAAACTGCGACCGGGAACTTCCTCAACTTTTATAAATTAATAAAATTAATAAAAGATAATACAATGTATGAGGTTAAACAAATGGAAATAATAAAAATTGATATGGAACAGTTAATTTTTAGCAAGCACATAAGATATTTAAGAAGAATTTTTGGAAGCATAAGAGGAGAATCACAATATACAGTTATTGAGGACAAGAACGGGGATTGTTTATATATACATAAAGGCGCAGATAATGATTTGCATTTATTAGTTAAAACAGGGTTTTTTTCATATACACAAATAGATATTCCTTTGCATGAAAAACAAAAATTAATTGATGTAATTAAATTAATTAAATAAAAATGAAAAATTTAAAAACTTATAAGAAAACTGAAGAAGCATTGATTATTCAAATAAAATCAAGAAATAAACAAATGGAAAGATACCCTTGTTTTGAAAATTGGCCAAGAACAACATGTAAAAGATTAAAATATGCTTATATTTTTACAACAGATGATTCAAGGCTTGATATTCATTGCTCTAAATTCGGAAACATAAAATGTCCTGATGTCTGTAATAAATATAAATAAAAATGGAAAAATTAAAATTAATAAAAGAGCATGAGCTTGAGTATGAAGTCCCAAGTCCAAATGGGAATTTTGTAAATTCTAAAATAACAATTAAATTTAAAGATAATGAATATAAATTTATTCCTTTTCCATTTTCAGGAAAATATACAAGATTTAGTATTGAAGAACTTGAAATGATTATTGCAGAATTAAAAATATTAAATAAAAAATGAAAATTTCAAACATAACTAAATACTCTTGGATTATGCTGAGTTTAAATCTTTTAATTTATATAGCATGGGCGTTTATTGGAAAGCAAACCCTTACAAATGTTTTTTTCAGGATATTTACTTTTACTTTTATATTATTTGCTTTTCATGGTTTTCATACAATAGCGCTTCGTTATTATTTTAAATATAGAATTGCTCAGATTCATTTAAAATCAGCAGAAACAATTTTAAAAAATGCAAGGAAAATCATTGAAAAGGACTTGAAAAAAAGAAAATGAAAAAATCATACGAAGTTGAAGATTTAGATAAAGCAATAAGAATTTTTCCTTTAATTGAATATAAAGAAACTAAAATTTATTTTTTTGTTTATCATTCAGAATTAAGTTTATGGGAAAATATATTAGTAAATGTATTTAAAACAATAAAACAAAAATCAAAATGAACAAAATAATAATTATAGATGGTATCAAGCTGCAAGTTATCGCCGCTGACTTAGACGGGGACGGCGTTACAGGCGGTATTGAAAAAGTCCAGCAGCAGATTGTTGATTCAGGCATACAGGCAATAACCCAGTCAACAGAGCTTGGAGATACTTTAAAGGAATTAAACAAGGACACAATAGAAGAAAATACAAGAATGTCCGGGATTGATTTAAGGGCAAGGCTACACCCTTTTGAAATAAGTTCAGTTCTTGCTCTTGACGCTTTGGTTTCTCTTGGCATTCTTCCGGGAAAATGCTTATCATTTACAAGGCAGAAGAAAAGGCTTTCTGTTTCACTTGACGGAAAAGGCAGGGAAGATATTGTAAATATTGTTGCAGGAAAAAGAGAGCAGGACGCAAAGAGCGGAATGTTTGGCGGAATGGGGGACAAGCTCAAGAGTTTCATGGGTGGGGGAAATTCACAATGACAGGCGTAATAATTTCAGATGAAAATGTAAAAGAAACAAGGGATATATTATCCAAACAGATGAATATTGAGCCTGAAAAGGTTTCAAGGCTTCTTACAGAATTGTTTTTCCTGTCAAAGATATATACAAAAGAGCTTCGTAAATTAATTAAAAATCAATTATTCATTAATGATTCAACCCTTATTGCGCCAGTAAAAGCGCAGGCCATGATTGGCGTATTACTTAGTGAAAGCATTATACTTATGAAAACATTAGGCCGGCTTGGAAATATGAACAATGCAGAACAGAAAGAAATGATGATTGAGTTGGTTCATAAAAATTTTAATCAGTTCGATAATGTTAATCTTGAGGATAAAGTTAAAAAATGACATTAACAAAAGAAGAACTAAACGCTATTTCGCAAGTTACAGGGCTTACGCAAGAAAAAATAAAACAGGATTGTAAGTTAAATGAATACGAAGATATGACTGAATTTGCTGATTTTATGAAAATAAAAATAAAGGGATTTTTTAAAAAAGAGGATTTAGAAGGTTTAAGAAACTATTTACTTAATTGTCTTGGTGTTATTTTCTTTCATATTCCGGCTGACATAAGAACAGAAATGATTACTTTTGCTTTAAATAAAACTTTAAAAGTTGAAGAAAAAGAAAAAATAGTAACAAAAATAATGAAAAATGAATCTGTTGAGGATAAAGTTAAAAAATGAATCCATTAAAAATAATTAAGGAAACAATGCCGCAGCTTTCAATAGTTCTTAACAGCATACATGCGCATTTGGAAAAGCAGCTTGAAACTCAGGAAAAGATTCTTGAAGAATTGAAAATAATGAATGCAGGAAAATGAAAGAAATATTAAATTTGATTACAGGTTTTTTAAAGGCACAATTAGTTATGAATAATGTTTTAGGTGAAAGGATTGATTTATTAAAGAATAGGATTAAAAAATTAGAAGAAAATGAGATTAAAAGACAAGGCAATTAATTTTTTCAAAAAAGCTTTAATAATTATTTTTTCAATAGCTTCAATAATTAGCCTGTTCATATTTTTAAGGTGGGCTGGCATTAAAGGGATTATTTCCCTGTTTCTTGGCATGGGAATAATGGCGTATCTGTTCATGAGCAAAAACTTTATGTTAAGCTATATTATTGAATCAACAAAATCAGAGGATTACATTGAAGAAATTAAAAAGAAGAAGGACTAAGGAAACCTTAAAGACAGTCAGGATAAATCATATCAGCTCAGAAAAGGCAAGAGCCGGCGGGTATAAGCATTTGAAGTATAAGCCGAAATTAATTAAAAATGGAAAAAGAACTAAAAAAATTGAAAGAATGAAAAAAACAAAAAATAAAAAAAGACATTGTAAATGCGGGAATTTATTAATTACAATGAAAGAAATTACAGAAGAAAAATGTGAAAAATGTATTTTATTTAAAAAATGAAAAAAACTAAAAAGAAAATCAGGCTCGGGGAAAAAATTGTTAAATCTGCTCTTAAAAAAGACGCTGTTAATATTACAGATGATAAGGACAAATACGGCTGGGGAACTGACAAGGAAATAAAAGGCTACAACCCGATAACAGCTTCTTCTAAATTCAAATGGAAATATTGGAAATATAAAATCATGGACAAATATTGGCCGCACAAAACAGTATTAGTCAATATGGAATTAATAAACGGGTTTCATAAGCTTTTCCTCGTCAAAGAATCAGATTCAGGATTTAAATATGACGACAAAAAATATATTTTTGACAGCGACAGCAAATATTATATAATTGACGCTAAGCTTTGGTGTTATGATTTTCATGAGAGCATTGACTTGCCAATCAAAAGGATTATCCCGGTTACTGAAATAAAAAGGGCTTTAGAGCATTCACAGCTTACAGAAGTTGAATACGCAACAAACCCGGCAACTTTAGAAAGATTCATTGTTGCGAGAATTGCGGAAGGGATTATGAAAGGGCAGCAGTTAGACGAGGCCTTGCGTAGATTATTGCTTGTTTGCATTATTGCGGCCATAAGCTCAACAGTTATGCTAATATTGTTTGTAGTTAAATCAGGAATGCTTAAGCAGATTAAGATTCCGGGAATGGGTTGAAATGAAAAAATTATTATGTATTAAATGTCAAAAAGAAGTAGCAAACTATAAAGGAAAAATTATAGGAATTACAACTTGGTTTGCTATTTGTTCAGAATGTTTATATGGTGTTAAAGGCTGGACAAAAGAAGATTTTAAAAAATTAAAAAATAAAAATGTTTGACATATTAAAAATATTTGGGGATATTTGTAACGGCGCTATTGAATTAGTCGCAATGGCCTTTAAAGAAGGCTGGCTTTATTATATAATAGGCGGGCTTATTGTGCTTGTGATTGCGATTGCGTTTTTTAGTTAATTGGAAATTTAAAAATTTCCAAGATTAAAATTTTTTTAAAAAATTTAAATAACTAAATAAAATGGGAAAATATAAATGTAAAGATTGTATTAACTTGGAAGAAAGATTATTCTATTGGGAAAAAGCTCACATTAAATTACAAATTCAACATATAACTTTACAAAAAAGGTTTTATTCAATTATTAAAGTTCTTGAAAAACATAAGGATTTTAAAAATATTAGAAAAAATTTTTAAACATAAAGCTCAGAAAATAAATTGTCCCATTGCAAAGTGTCATACAATTTAAAATATTTCTCTATGTCCCTTATTATATAATGCTTGTAAAAACTTTTGCTTCCAAAATCCTTCCATGCCGTATAATGCTGCATGTTCTGAAAATGCCAAATCTCAATATTAAACCCGAACTTCTTTATTTTTATTCCCGCGCAGTTCGGGCACTGCCAAATCCCTTCCGGCATGTCAGTATTTTCCTGCCATGCTGTTTGGCATTTCATACAGATTTTTTTGAAGTGGCATAAATGATAACGGATTTGCGTCGCCATTTCCCTTGCTATAATATCAATCCTGTTTGGAAGCTGCGTAATAAATACAAGCTCGCCAAAACCAGCGTCAGAATCTCCGAGAACTCTCCTTATCAATGCAAGCCAGTCAGTAACAATGACATTTATTTTTGACATGCTTCTTCTTGCGTTGATAATTGAATGCGCCTCGTCCATAACAACATTGATTGGCTCTTTAATATTTTTCCAAAATTCAGTATTAAGGCTTTCTTTATAGACAGGAACATTTTCCCCGCTTTTTCTTTTCAGCTTATAATCAATTATTTCCCGCTTGACAATCATAGAAGGCCGGATATTGATTTGATGTTTTAGTTTTGTTACTATGTTGGAATAGGTTTTTCTCCTGGCTTTGTTGATAAACATTTCCCTGACTTCTGAAACTGTTTTTCCGCTGCCCACATTCCCGAGGCTTATTCTAATCATTTTCTTAATTGTTTTATTAATATCATTAAAAAAAGAAATAAAAATAAAAAAGCTAATATTATTAAAAATATTAAATCTGCAAATGTCATTATACAATCTGAAAGCATTTTATTTAAAACCACAATCATTATTTCTTTGTTCAATATTTATTGGTGTTAATCTGCAAAACTTAGGCTTGAACTTTTGAATCCTGCATTTATTATTATTTTTTAAAAAAGGGCAAATTATGAATCCGAGCAAATGCCGGCAGCATACCCCGCATTGCTTGCATTTTCCTTTTAATATTCTTTTTAAAAACTCGTCCCTTTTAAAAAAATAAAGATATACTTTTTTCATCATTATTATAATAAACTTAAATATGATTCTCTCCATTTCACAGGTTTAATTTCAATTTCAGGAATTTGGATAGGATAATTATATTCATTTGTTTTATTTTGTCTTTTAAAATCCTTTAATGTTTGCTCTAATAACTCTATAAAATATTTAACTGCTTCTTTACGATTCTTAAAAGTATTTGTAACTTCTTCGTCCCTTATTAATATCCATTTTTCTTCTTTAGTTTTTTCCATTATCTAAACCAAAAATACCAAACAAAAAATCCGATTAATAAATAAGCCGCTCCCTGAGAGGCCAATTTACAGATTCTTTCAAGCTGGTTTTCTGAAAAATCTGTTTTTTGAATGATAAATTCTGAATGATTAATGATTGCTATATGAAAAACCAATAAAAGAAATGCTAAGGCTGGTATAATCAGGCCTTCAGCCTGAAGGTTATTATCATTTATAAAATGCTGTTCCCGGCACCAATCAATGCAGTTATTAGTCAGATTCCAAGTATTTTTAATAAAAGGCTTTATTGTGAAATTCATTTTTTATTGCTCCTTTAAATAATATTCTGCTATTCTTTTAAGAATAAACCCCTGAGAAACATTCATTCCTTCAAAATCTTTATGGTGTTTTAGAAATTCATTAACACATTCATTTAATATCAAATCTTTTGTTTCTGATGAGCAAGTTAAATGGACTTTATTGGCCATAAGTTAATAAAAGGTTAACCTATATTTAAACCTTTCTTAATATAAAGTTAAGATAGATTTATATAATATTAAATTATAAATTAATTAAAATGCGATTATTAAAATCAAAAAGCGCAAAGCTTAGCACAGGAATTATTAATACCGCAATTCTCGTCATTGTTCTGCTTGTTGTTTTATTTCAGATTTATGCGGCTGTTGTCCCTGAAGCCCAATCAGCAGGGGATTTAATGAATGTTTCAAATAGATGTGAAGCTGTTGGCTGTCATTTTAACGCAAGCTTAACTCCTAATTGTGTTTTAAATTCCTCAACGAATCAGTCAGATATTGTTGGCTGCGCTAATAATGCAAATTCTATTCCTTTAGGAAGTTTATTCAGCGCTGGTGGCGTTGTTTTTGTTATTATAATGGCCTCAGTTATTGTCCTTGTCGTAAAAACTTTTATGAAGGGGGGAAAATAAAAATGAAATTATTAAAATCTAAAAGTGCAAAATTAAACACAGGCGTTCTTAATACAGCAATTCTTGTTATTGTATTGCTTGTTGTTTTATTTCAGATTTATGCAAGCGTTGTCCCTGAAGCTCAATCAGCAGGGGATTCAATGAATGCTTCAAATTTATGCGCAAAAGCTGGCGGTGTATATGGTAGTAATGCAACAACAAGCGTTGCTTGTTTTACCGACGCAACTAATGTAACTATTTTAGCTAAAGGCGCTGCGATTCCTTTAGGCGGTTTATTAGGCGGCGGCGGCGTTGTCTTTGTTATCATAATGGCCTCAGTTGTTATCCTTGTCGTAAAAAGTTTCATGAAAGGCGGAAAATAATTATTCATAAATCACAATCATACGCCTGACAAGCGGAATGAGATTTTCAAAAACCCGTCCTGCATGGGTTAAGCAGGGGAAAGCCAAATGAATTTGCTAAAAAGCAAAAAGGCAGCCTTGAATACAGGAGTTCTTAATACAGCGATATTAGGAATCGTGCTGTTAGTTGTGTTATTTCAGCTTTATGCTAACCTCGTCCCTGAGGCGCAAACGGCGGGTAATACTCTTAACGCTTCCGGTGTTCCTTTAGGAAGTCTTTTTGTAAGTGGCGGAGTTGTTTTCGTTATTATCATGGCGGCCTTAGTTATCTTGGTAGTTAAGTCCTTCATGCCTGGCGGAAAATAGCTAAGTCTAAGGAAAAGAAAACCAAATTTTTTATTTTTTTATTTCTTTATTTTTTAGAAAGACTTATAAATCTCGTTGATTTAAATATAAAAAATGGGTAAAAAAAGGAAAAATAAAAAAAGCAATTTTCCTTATTTATAAAAATGGCCTTTAAATCAGACAAACAACGCAGATTTGTTATGGGTGTAGTTTTTGCAACAGGAAAACCAGTAACTATTTTTAAAAATGTTGCAAGCGATAAAAATAAAATGGAACAATTACGAAGAAAGAAAGGAATTGTTCTCATTCAGAATTTAACTTCAAAAGAAAAATTAACATTAAAACAAAAACACCCAAAGGTTGCAAAAAAATTATTAAAACAAGATTCTGACAAAGACGGCGTCCCTGATGTTAAAGATTGCCAGCCTTTTAATCCTAAGAAACAAGGCAAGCTGCATGATGTTACAATGAATCTATTAAAAAAGAAAGAAGAATTTCTTGAAAGGCGAAGATTAAAGGCAATGAAAAAGCTTGAAGAAACAAGGGAAAAGCTTGAAGTTTCAAGAGCTGTCAAGCAGGTAAGAAACCAAAAGTTGCAAGCAAAACAAGCTGTTATTAATGAAATAACTTCCGAAAGAAACAAGATAAAGGAATTGAAATCATTAAACAAGCAGGCCAAGAAAGAAATATTCAGGGAATCAATAACAGGCCGGACAATCGGGAAATCACAGGCCGCTATTGATAAGACGCAGGCCTTTTTCAAAAAACCTTCAACAAAGAAATTTTTCAGAAAGGTTGGAAAAATAAAGCTGTAAAAATAAAAATGCTTTTAATAAAAAAGGGTTTAAATATTGTAATGCTTCTTTTTACTATTTTCCTTTTTACAATGATTGCTGTTTCCGCAGAAACAACCTATAACGAAACAGGAAATTATAATAATTATTATCGGCAGGGGACAGGATTCTTTAATGAAAATATTAACTTAGACGAGATTACCCTTTCTTCAAGAGCATTAACTAATCCTGTTTATACGCCGCTTGTTACTGATTTAGATAATGACGGGACTAATGAAATAATAGTCCTTGACGGCTCAACAATAAGATTATATCATGATTCTTCATTGTCAATAGTTGATTCTTTCGCTCTTGACGCTGATAATGAGTTCTCAAATTTTATAACTTTTGACATTGATTCTGATTCTAAACCTGAAATTATAATTGCAGGCCGTTCAACTGAATTTCTTTATGTTCTTGAATACAATGGCTCAGAAATTTTTAACCAATCAAAAATAAGTTTTGCTGCACTAACAAGACTAACACAATCGGAAATAATGATTAAATGCGGTAAAACTCAAAATTGTCTTATGATTTATCCGCAGTTGATAGGAAATCCTTCTGCAAATGTAAATGTTTTTCGCGGAATTGGTTTTAATTCAAGTGAATTTGGTGGGGAAGTTTCAATATTTCCTGACCAAAGCCCAAGAACTACATGGTGTTTTCCTAAAATAATGAGCATGGCCTATGCTGATTATGATAATGACGAAACAGATGAGTATATTTTTTCAGTTGCCTCGCATGAAAAAATGTTTATTGGATATGTAAATGTTCATGATAATTTAACCGCAGAACTTGAAATAAATATTACTGAATCAGATTTATTTGATACTGATGAAACTGTAAATTGCATTGATATAAATACCGGGACAATTTTATCGTCCCCTATTGTTTTTGATTTTGACAGTTCATCTTCAAACGGCCTTGAAACAGTTGTCGGCTATATGACTTCTGATGACGAATTTTTAATGAGAATTTATAATAAATTCGGTAATGAAGAAAGGCGTCACCCGGCAGTCCTTAAAAGCGGGGGAAGGATTGTCAGCAATCCAATGCTGTTTAATGCTTTTGAAGATACAGGCAATAATGATTATTGCATTATGGGACAGGACGAAGAAGCGGTTTTGCATAATGACGAAATTGTTTTATTATGCGGAAGCTTAACCACAAGCGGACTTAATACAAAAGAATTTGAATTTGATATTTCAGAGTTGGGAAACATTACACAGGATTATGAATTTTGGGGTGTTATTGCGCATGCAGCGCAGCATTCAACAATAACAACTTCGGGAACAAATTTAAATGAGCTTATTAATTCTTATGGTGTCTTTAGGTTAGACACTTCAATACCAAATACATTGATTCATATTTTTGAAAATCCCAAGCTTGACGCTGCCGTAATTCCTGTTGATGTTGAAAAGGCAGGCCGGGAAGATTTGCTTGTCTTGCAGCAAGATACACTTTGGTATATTGACGACGGATTTACAAACTCAGGCGGAAATATTTCAAGATATATAATAAACCCATGCCTTGACGCAACTTGGAAAATTAACACTTCTGTTGAAGCAAGAGTTCAAGTAAGTGATATTAACAATGATTTAGTTAGCGCAAAAGCTTATTTATATTTCGGGCAATCATTCGTTCAGGAAATAGATTGGACAGCAAACCAAAGCTCAGGGACAACTTTTACATTTCCATTTACAGCAAACCATACTGTCGGAAGCTCAATATTAAGGATTGTTGGAAGGGACACAGGCAAACCTTCAGAAAATACAACTATTGACTTAAGCATTTCTGTTGGGTTAAATGGTGTTGAGTTTGGGGAATGTGAAACTGATTCAGGCGAGCTTTTAGAAGTTGAGGACGAGCTTGACGAATCTGATATTGATATTCAGGGAAATGCCTTAACAACAGGCTTCAGGACAATCGGCGGGACATTAGGCTTAAGCGAATCATTAATTTATCTGATAATTATGCTTGTTGTGGCCATTGGCATTTGGTGGCAGGGGACGGAAAAATTTCCTACGCAAACTTTCGGTGTCTTAATAATAGTTGAAGTTATGCTTTTGATAATCGGGGTTAAGCTTCAGCTTATCGGGACAGGAATATTATTAACTGTTATCCTGACTTTTATAATTGCCATTGCCTTATGGGCGTCAAGATTTTTTGTTGGAACGCCAGCTTCAAAATAAAGAAAATGAAAAATGAAAGAATGTATAATAAGCAAAAAAGCAAATTTTACTGCTTCTCTTAGATTTAAAAATAATGGGGGTAAAGACCTCACATGTCTTCACCCCCATAAAAAGGTGTTTAAAAATCGTAAATGACATAACAATCGCAGCAGGAATATTATTCTTTTTTGTTTTGGCAGGCGCTATTATGCCGTTTATTTATGAAGATTTTAATTTTATTTCAACAACTCTTGATTCTGAAGCAATAACTGACGATATGCTGGAAGAAGCTGAAACAACAGGGGACTTATCCCCAAGCGATTTTATGAAAAGCATTCTGTCCATGATTTTTTGGCTGCCTTCATTCATTCCCTTTTGGCTTAAGTCAGTTTTTTACATATTCAGGATTATTTTAGTATTCATAATAGCGAGAAATATTTGGATAGGTGGTGGGGGTTAGGTAAATGCGAGCGAACTCACTTCGCTCGCTCGCAAGCTTCAAGCTACAATGAAAAAAACAATTTTATATTTAATGGTGTTAGGCCTTTTAATTAGTTTTGCTTCCGCTACTTTCTCAACTGAGCCTATTGAATGGTTTGATTTTGAAGGCGACACAGAATCAATTTCAGGTTATACTTGGCCTGTTGAAGCAGGCACAGCAGCTTATACTACCGGAAAATTTGGTTCGCAAGCTTTAATAATGAACGGTGACGACGCTTTAAAATCAGATACATTATTTAAAAATAATGCGTCTATTTGTTGGTTTATCAAGATGTCCGCTAATCCAAATCTTGCGAATGTATTTTCTCAGGGAACTGTTTCCAGCAATCTTCTTTATAGTGAAGCAAGTGGAACGCAAACAAGGTGGGTTGAGAATGACGGAACACCAGCATTTACAACTACATTTTTTACTTTATCTTTGAATAATTGGCATTCAATTTGCCTTAGTTATAATTCTTCAGATGATTTTACTGTTTATTATAATGGTATTTTTGACGAGGCCGAAGCAAGCACAAGCTACACTAAATTTCCATTTCCTGGTGCAAGAATCGGCTCAGATTGGAACGGGGACGGGCATATAAACGCTGCTTATGACGACTTTTGCTCATGGGACGAAACTATAACACCAACAGATGTTGCAGAATTTGACAGTAATGGCTGCGCCGGCGCGCCGCCTGTTGATACAACACCGCCGACAATAAACTATACAACTCCACAAAATAATTCCATTGTTAATGATATTCCCCTGCTTTTTATTATAAATGTAACTGATGATTTTTCCTTAAATCAATCCTGTTTTTTAAGGAATGAATCGGATTTGCTGGACGCTAATTCTGATGTTGTTCAAGATGTTTTTACAACATTAACTTATACAACAGCCAGCAATCAAATTTCAACAAACACTTTTAATATTACTTGTTTTGACAATTCCCCTGCTAATAATTCAGCGCAGCTTTTATTAAGCATTTCTGTTGATACTTTAAACCCGATATTGACAATCAACAACCCGCTTAATAATTCAGTTTTTAACAAAGCAATGGAAAATATAAGTTATAATGTCGGCTGCAATGACAACAATCCTTTCCTGCTTAATTTTACATTATTTGATTCTAATAATGCAAATGTTTTTTCTGTTCAGAATGCAACAGCCGTTAGCTCTAACTTAAACTTAACAGGCGCAGTTGATATAAGTTCTTTTAATTCAGGAAATTATACAGGAAATTTTTCATGCTCAGATACGCATACAGCAAAAGAAATTCCTAATTATTCTTATGTCAAGGACTTAAGTAGGAAAATGTTTTATTTCAACACCGGAAACAATATCATTAATATAACAATGCTTTCAAAACCTGCTGCGTTTGAACTGACTGAGCTTTATGTAAATAAAAATATTGACAGTTACGGATTTTCATACATTGGCGAAACAGGAACGCCGCTTTCAACATACAGGTTTATTTTAACAACTAAACAGCCTCTTATTTATATAAAATATTCAGGTTATGACGCACATTTCATAAGCGGGAATAATTGGATTGATTTTGAAAATAATGATAAGAACGCAAAATATTCTGTAAAAAGATTAAGCAAGTATAAATATCAAATAACAATAATAACTAATGACCTGAATTTCATGTCAATAGGCGGATTAAATGTTGTAGTAATAGAACATAATTACAGGATTATTGCCAATGCAGCAGTCAATCATTTTGAATTTATTGTTCCTGACTTTGAGCTTGATTCTTCTGAACTGATAACAGTCTTTAACGGAAGCATTAATCTGACAGGCCAGCGACATGTAAGTTTCAAAGGCTCAGGCATTCTTGAAAAAATAACCTCACCGCAATCAACAGCCACAACCGGCATTCTTTTAGTCAATGGTGTTGAATTATTCAGCGGGGAAATTATTTCAACTGATGATATTATTTCCTTTAATCTTCCTATAAAAGATATTGAGCTTGTTTCAGGCCAAAACAATATAAGCCTGCAAGTAAGCGAGGACAGCACAGGAGCAATAAGAGTTACAAATCTTATAATTGAAGGAGATATTGATACAAGCACAAACGGAACATTAACCCATAACCATAAATCAGCCATTAAAAATGTTTCTTCAGCAACTTTTGTAAATATCCTGAATATTTCAATAAACAAAACATTCAATTCTTCAACTCATATTGACATTCATGATAAGGTAACAAAAATAAGCGGCGCTTCTTCAACTAATTCCTTATGCTATGCAATCAATAATATAACAAATGAAAGAACAATCGTTTATGAAAGATGGCTGCAATCTAATGGAGATACAGGCAATACAGGAACAAATTATATAACCAAGACAAAAACAACAGGTTCGGAAAGATGGGATTTATTCTGTTCAGTTGATGATTCGGATATTATAGAGCATAATATTGATTTATACCTATTAGAAATGATTGATGATAATGAAAACACAATAAGCAACCTTCAGAATGAATCAACGGAAATTCAGCCATTGACGGCAGGCACAACAAAAATTGGAGGATATGAAAATTACGCTTTTGTCAATGCAACGCAAATTAATATAATGGTTACAATAATTGCGCAATCAACCTCAGCGCAGCAGAATGGGGACAACGCACCAAGCTTTAAACTAAATGCAAGCGGTGTTAATGAATCTGTTTGTTCAAGCTCAGGCAACAGAAGGGGATTTGTAAGCAATTCTGACATTGCAACAATAAAATTTTATATGGATTGCAACAGCGAAATGGGGGAAATAATCTCGCTTAATCTTTTCGCAACAGTTGAACCAGGAGAAACCCTTAATATTTTAAATACAACCATAAGCGGTTTTGAAGTCAATGAAAGGGATTTGTTTGAAGTAAATATCAGGCCAATGGTTATTATTAAAAATCCTCTTAATAATCAGAAAATAAACAGAACAGTAACAATTAATTTCAGCGTAACAGATTTTAATGATGATAATTTTTTAATCAATATAACAATAACCAATTCAACAAACGCAACTGATATAACATTAATCGCTTCTGATTTGCATAAAGGCATTGTTAATTTCACATTTAATTTTTCAAATGTAAATCTTGGAAATTATAATTTAAGTGTTATTGCTTTTGAAAATGAAAGCGCTGAGCTGCTTTCTTCTTCTACAACCATAATAATTGAAAATATATTTCCTGTTATTAATGTTACATTATTAGCGCCGATAAATAATTCTGTTATAAGAAGGCAAAATATTGATTTTTCCTATATCACAGATGTTAATTCAAATTGCAGCTTTTATCTGAATATGACATTAAACCGCTCAATGCAGGCATTGGCCGGCACAAACACTTTTGAAAATGTCAGGCTTTCCAATATGACTTGGCTTTGGAATATTAACTGCACAAACTCAAGCCTTGTCATAACAGGCAATTCAAAAGTTTTTACTGTTCATGTCAATCTTATTCAGAATTTATTAGACTTGACAGAATGCCCTTCAACGACAGCCGGCATGCTGACTTTATTGATGGTTATAGGAATATCATTATTCTTTATATTTCTTGGTTTTATGTTCAAGAATGGAATGGTTGGATTCTTTGGCGCAATATTATTAATGATTTGCTCTTGGTATATTGCGGCATGTTTGGCAATCTTCGCTTATATCATTGCGCTGTTTTCGTTTGTGCTTATGATTTGGTTTGTAGTTTCGGGAATTGGATTTGAAAACAAAACATTTAAATAATAATTAAATTATAATAAAAAATAAAATGAAACAAGGACAGCATTTATTGATTGACGCGTTTAACTGCAACGCTGAAAAGATTAATAATAAAAAGTTAATCAGGATTTTCCTAAAAGACCTTGTGGAAAAGATTCACATGGAAATCTTGGCAAACCCAAAAGTTTATTCAGCCGCGCTTAAGCAACCCGGCGGGAAAACCGGGTTTGTTATTATTACTACGTCACATATAAGCATACATACATTTACTGATGGGAATTATTTTTGGCTTGATGTGCTGAGCTGCAAACCGTTTAATATTGATGTTGTTGTTAAGGCTATAGAAAAAGAATTTGAATGTGAAATTGAATCACAGACTATAATGCGAAAAACTAAGAAATCATAGTTGCGCCCGTATCAACTCAGTATGCTTTATAGTGCCATCTGAGCATGCTGAGTTTTAAAATCACCTCTTTTTCCCGGTTTGATTAGTTTTTCTTGTCACTAATCAAGCCGGGTTTTAAAATTATAAATAGAATTACTTCAGGCCTGCAATGAATTTTGGAATCTTCTTGTCAATGTCTTTTGTTAAATCCTCAATGTCATGGCTCGCATTATAAAGGCTTATTCTCTTTTCCCTTAATTCCTGCCTGAACTTATTTCTTTTTTCAATCAACTCCTGCTTCTTTTTAAAAAGCTCAAGGCATTCTTTAGGGGTTAATTTTCTTACAACTATTATTTCTTTCATTTCAAAACCTCTCTTATTTTCTCAATTAATTTTAAACATTTATAATATTGTTTAACTGAAACACTTTCAGAAGAATAAAGATAAAATATTAAATCCTCTAATCGCTGTTTTACTAATAATTTTTTAAATTTCTTATCTAAATATTTAAACGTTTTTCTTTTCATTTCAAAACCTTCTTACATTTCTTATCGTATTTTCTTATTATAGATTTTATAAAAGGCCTATGGCATTGAATACAGTTCTTCATGGCGTTAGGATTAATAGCGCCGCATTCGCATTTCTTTGTCATGGTGTCATGCTAAACTTTTTAGGAAGCTTTTGTCCCGTCGTCAGAAACTTCAACATAGCCCTCGCCTTTTTCTTCAGGGACTTCTTTCTTGTCAAGAATGTTTTTAGCGTTCTTTAGGTTTTCCTTGCTTATATAAAAAAAGCTTTTATGCCCGTCCTTTCTTTTCTTGACAAAAGGTTTTTCAAGCAAGAAATTTCTGACTTTATAGGCCGTAGAGCCTTTCATTACCAAGCCCTTACTTATTCCTATTTCGTCAAGTTCATTTCCTGAAATCGCTCCACCTGATTCAACAATCTTTAAATAAATTGTTTCAACAACTTCAGGGATAAGACCTATTTTATAATTTCCTCTCGTAACTCCTGTCTTAGAAATCTTTGTGCCTGTTATCCCTTGTAGGATTACAACAGCTTCATTTATCTTTGAATTAATACTGTCAAAGATTTCTTTAATCCGCTCATACTTATCCTTGTATTTTTCCAATTCTTTTATTTGGTTTGTTATGTCTTTTATGTCCATGTTAATACCCCCGATATTTTATAGTTTTAATCCTGTGCGGAACAACTTTTTCTTTATTGCATTTATTACAACACCGGCCATTTTTTAATGGCTAAGCATTATTTCCTTCACTCCAAATTATTTTCCCTTTATTATCAAAAAGTTTCTCTATTTCCTTTTTACATAAACAACATTTCATTTTTAGCCTCTATATTTATTTCTTAAATAAAAATGTTTCTCCAAATTTAAGCCATTGAGTATGTCCACCTTTAGATTCCATATAATTATCAGGAAATGCTTTTTTTATTGTTTCAAAATTATTTAAGCAAATATCAAAAATATAAAATTTTCCTTGTTTAATTTGAAATCTAACTTCTCCTTTAAATTTAATTGTATTTTTTTCTGTCATTTTATTCTCCATATTAATTACTTGTTACTTAATAGCAATTAATATACAATTTAATAGTATATTATAGTATATAAACCTTTCTATTAAATATCTTCATAAATATGAAGAGAATTCGCGAACCACTGGATTTCCCCTATCTTCAGTTTCAACCTGCTAGCAATTCTTTTTTTTATAAGATTATAAAACGCGAGAAAATCCGGAATAAAACATTTTAATAAATCATTTGACCTCATAACTACTGTATAATTCAACTTCCCGTTTACTATCCTAAAATATATCACATGCGGACATGGCCTTTCAACTCCATGTAGCTGCGCCTCTACGTCTTTTTCTCTTGCAAATAAGAGGAATGCCCTGCGGGTTTCCTTGAATTTTAATATTTTAAGAAGAGGGTTTATTTGATATTTGATTAAATCAAATTCATTATAACTAAATTTATTAGCTGGAATTTCACCATTGACTTGCTTAATATATTTCTTTGTTATTGAATTTATTTCTCCGGGCTTATTGTTATAATTTATCTTGAAAAATACCGGTAGCTCTTTAATGGTATTACCGCGTTCGTCTTTGTAGCGGCGACCTTCTTTAAGGATTTTTTTACAGTAAAAGGTTACAATTTCTTGGAGTGATGAGAATGCTATTTTCTTTTTGCCAAATAATTGCTTTTGGCACCATTCAAAATTGCTTTGACATATTGTATATTTGCTAATTTTATATAATGCCTCAGAAGCTGAGCATATAAATGAATCAAGAACCGTTTCTCCTTCAAGAACTGTAATTTCAAATAAGTCTTTTGCCGGAATTATATGGAAAGATAGCGCGTCCATTTTTTTAGGTTGCTTCTTTGCTGTTTGGATTTTAGTATGAATAATTTTTATTGCGTCAAGTCTGTTATATTTGATTAATGATAAGAGACTTCCTTTAAATGAAATAGCGCCGCCTTTTATTAATATATTTTTAATCTTAAATGGAGTATCTTTTCCGGCAACAAAAATATATTTAATATTATTAGTTTTTATAAATGCAAGTATTTTCTGCGCGCCTTGTTTTGTCATACAAGAACCTATAACACAGAAATATTTTGAATAATCCTCATAACCGAATATATTCCCGCCTAAAACTATAAGAGCAGTATTACTTTTCTGATTTCCTATAATACAGTTATGCGGGATTTGGTTACTCATTTTTATCAAAATGCAGCAAGAACATAAGGTTACAGGCTGCGCATTCTAAATGATGGAAGTTTGTTTGCTCATCAAGTTCTTCTCCATTTCGCCAGGCCAATATGTGCCTCATCATTGCAGCATAATAAACATTTTTAGGATTCTTTTCATTCTTCCATTCATTGTCACCGTATATTTTTGCCCCATGACTTAAGACTTCTGCTATTGACAATATAAAATCCGCAGGTACTAAATCAGTCCTTAATTTCCCTTCTATTTTTTTTTCCATTTTTTACCCCCATCTTCTGACTATACAATCTTCTTTAAATGGAATACGTAGGCAGATATTATTTTTACTTAATTTTAAGCAATGCCTATTAAAGCATTTCTTAAATAATAATTTACTTTCTATTTTATCTAGTGTTTCAATACCGCCTAAATCAAAAAAATCATCTAAAAAATGATTCTTTTCAAATTCCGACATTTTAATAATTGTCTAATTGGCGCTGAAAATTTATTTTATTCTTTTGCATATATAAACCAAATAATTCATGCGCATTTAAATCTGCAGCAAGACAAAGATTAATAAAAAAAGTAAATACATCTGCAAGTTCTTGTTGAAATTTCTGTTTATTACTATGCTGTTCTTTTTTCCATGGCTTCCAAACAGTTTCATTTAAGGCTTCTGTTAATTCTGCAATACAAGCAAGAAACATAGTATTAATATATTCTTGTGTATGAATTTCTGCATTTAATGTTTGCTGAAGCTTTGCTTGCTGCTCAAATATACGCTCAAGTTTATCTGACATTTTTCTTTTTAACAGTTTGTTATTTTTTCTTAGAACGTACTTTTTCTGCTTCTCTAAACTTAGAATCTGTTTTATATCTTATATTAATCTTTTTACGTGCTTCTTCCTTATGAACTTTTTTGTATTTTTTTGCATAATTTTTATCTGTATATCTATCTTTGTTATAATTAGGGTTTTCTTTTACTTTTTTCTTATAATGTTCTCTGTATTTTCTGTTTCTCTCAATTCTTTTTGCTTCTATTTCTTTTTTATTCATTTTTATACCTCATTTAATTTTAAAATTAATAAAATTAACGTATATATAAATTATACTAAACTTGAAAACATATTTCCCACTAAATGAAACTATAACATATATATTATACAACAATATATGACAAAACATGTATTATAAAATATATACCCCAGAAGAGAATTCCTTTATAAAGCCTATATA
>SDBT01005020.1_pt1 | contig 22346 bp, 54 predicted proteins | sample 2277101 | NCBI WGS metagenome assembly SDBT01 (sample SAMN10404973, study PRJNA504765) | marine sediment metagenome | isolation source: marine sediment core GS10_PC15, 103 cmbsf | place: Arctic Ocean: Southern Knipovich Ridge | collected 2010 | reverse complement strand
TTCGTATACGAGAAAGAGACGCAGACGTCTATAACCAAGATTGACAAGAAGCAGTTGCTTACTGCTATGTCCTCAATCCTAATATGGGCTTCGGAGAAGATATCCCGTGAGCAGATGGAGCGTATACCGACCAGGATCGACGAGAAATTGCGGATCATGAGATTGGACGATGACTGGCAGTTGAGATTTTATGGGGAGGATGACGATGAGCGACATACCGGATGTGATTTATCTACAGGTGGACGGAAGCAAGGGTATATGGGACGGGTGGGACCCTGAGGTAACTTTGGGGGAGGACCGGATAAACGAGGCGGACGTGAAGTATGTCAGGGTTCCGGAGGTGGACTTGATATCCGGCGATCTGGACGATGAGATCAGGAAATTGGAGGAGGAGTTGAGAAAACGTGTTATAGAGCATGGTTTGAAGCCTGGAACATTTCATATCAAGATAGAGGTGGTGGAGGACTGATGAGCTTCATATCGGTACATGTAGGGGAATACAGAGCTTCTATCTCAGTTGTGGGCAGAGCGCATGGTCCTGTGGTGTACAAGGAATATCCGGAGTTGGGTATAGAGCCTCCCGAGGTCATCTACGACGAGACCGCAACATGTCTCAACACAAAGAAGTTCTGGGAGGACGAGGACAAGGTGAAGTTATTTGCGCACAAGTTGCAGATGTACGCAATGATCCTGCTGGACGAGGAGGACTGAAAAATGAGTCAGGACGTTGCTGATTTCCTGATGTTCACACTTGTTGTGTCTATTATCGTTTTCGTTGCCTTGGGTGCTGTTTATGGATTGTTTTGGGTTTTCGCGGCTTTGGATTTTCCTAGTTGGTTGGTGGGGATAATAGCAGTGGTTTCTGTCAGTGCGATCTTCGGCGCGATTACGACTTGGGGGTCTTGATGAGAATAGGCAAATACAGAATTAAGACATTCTTTGCTAAAAACGATCTGTGGGTAGGAGCATATTTTTGCAGGAGGAGTGTGTATATCTGTCCGATTCCTTGCTGTGTGATTAAGGTATGGGAAGACCCTGACTATCATACCGGCAAGAAGATGCAGGTTCGCACGTCTTTTCAACCGTGCAAGATATACGACGGCCCAGATTTCTGCTACAAGGAGGTTGGTGCTTTGGCTGAGGGAGAGATAGTGTGGGTCGTGGGAGAGGAAAACATGCGGGGTAGTGCGATATTTTGCAGGATCGGTAACTACAGATGGGTGAGCAGGGATTGGTTGGAGGAACCAAGAGTATGAGTGATAATAATCAGGGGGGGTCTGGGTTCATGGCGGGGTTAGCTACCGGGGCGATTATAATGGCGATAGCGTGGATTCTATTGTGGCCTGACCCTGTTGAATTCAACAGGGAGACCTGCGTGGGTGTTCTGGACGACCGAAAAACGAATGAGGCGTATTATGGGGTTAAGGAGTTGGAAGCCCGCCTGATTAAGATCGATATTAGGTTGGACGCTCTATGGGAGCAACGGGACAAATGACAAGCGAAGATCGAGCCAAATACTACGAAAAGCACAAAGAGGAGAAGAAAGCCAGGAACGTATTGGTTGGTGATGACAGTTGTCAGACGATCTACAACATGGACAATCCTGGGTACACCGATACGTGGTGGGGCAATTACATTCAGTTCGAGTGCGTGAGGTGCGGGATGGAGAAGGTTCCGATGGTCTTTTTCGACGGTTCGTGCGATGAGTATAACCCTGTGAGCTTGTGTGCGAATTGCCTAGATATAATCCTTGCGGAGTTGAAAAAAGCATCATGATGAAGTCTACCTGGGAAGTTTGGTCGGTCACGCGTGGAGAAGTCAGGCACGAAGATTTCAAGATGGTCGATGTGGACGATGGACCATTGGGTGCCGCCAAGAAGTATATTGGGCAGCGAGAACTGGAAATGAATGAATTGAGAGTTGCTTCGGGTGGAGAGGAGATCGTGAAAGTCACTAAGGCGGGTGGTGATTCCCAAGATCCCATCTATATCATCAAAGTAAAGGGAGCACCTCGCCCTAACTACGAATCTGAGTATGTGGAGGGTTATATTCATGACGTGACGAGTTTCTCTGGCAGTAACTCTGCATAGTAAATTTTAATCTTCAATGAGCCGTTAAAGTTTCCGGGAGGAAATTATAATGTCAGGTCTATTTGAGTTCACGAAGTGGTTTGTGGAAGTCGTTTACACAGGTGAAGTTGCTAATGAGTGGTACTACCAGATGATCGGTGATTACGATACTCTCCAGGAGTTTCTGGCTGTTTTGGGCTTGAGAATTATAGGGTTCTTCGGATAATGCAAAAAGAGAAGTTCCTCAACATAATAGTTGTCATCAAGGGGGGTGGGCAGAAATTCGAGCAAGAGAAGAAGATGATGGACGAGGTTACTAAATACTTGAAGAAGCGTGAACTTGACGACTTCTACTGTTGGGATGAGATCATGGACGGGGTTCGTGTTGCTGATGATGTTGGCATTGTCCTCGGAATGGGGGATTTTGTGGGTATAGTTAGAGTAAGGAGAACAGAATACTAATGGACTTTTGGGCGGGATTCATTGCGGCCATCTTCGCTATTTTTATTTTCGGCGTTGTTTGTAGTTGGTTTATCGAGTGGGTCGAAAAGAAGATTGATAGAGCCGGGGATAGTTGGGATGAGAAGGTGGAAAAGGCAAAGAGGATGAACGATCTTGAGGATCGGGTTAAGCGATTGGAGAGCAAGGTCGTGTCTCTTGTTCCTCCCACTGAATCGACTGGAGAAGTTCCCGAGGAAGTACAGCCGGGAGTGATGGAAGACCTGAAAATCATGGAAGTCTTAGCATCGTGACACACCGTGTAATTCTGACGGAGGACGAGGAGAGACTAGCGACGTACCTGGGGAAGTCCAGGGCGAAGGTGAATCGCAGTAGCGGGGTTAGCGACAAGAAGATAGGGCCGCAGGACGGCAAGCAGGCGGACATAGACGCCATGGGTGCTGAGATGGCTGCGGCCAAGTACCTCAACGTGTTTCCGGACCTCACACTCGGTCCCAGACAGGGAACCGCAGATCTTCGATTGATCCACAAGAACTACACGATAGATGTCAAGCATACCAAGATAGAGGGTGGCAATCTACTTGCTGCCCTCTGGAAAAAGTTGGAACATTCTGACATTTATATCCTCGTAACTGGAACTATGCCAACGTACAACGTAGTGGGTTGGGCATGGAATTACGAATTACTAAACAAGAGGAATGTCGGTGATTTGGGGTATGGATCTACTTACATCATGGGGCAGAAAGATTTGCGTAGTTTTGAGGGAGAACAGGTGTAGGGTAGACCAGCGTCCTCTTGTCATTTTACACACCATATGTAAGTAGCATTCGCTGGTCTACCCAGGTAACTTAGTAAGAGAGGAATCCGTATTACCCCTCTAGTGGACCGGACAGGAATCGAACCTGTTCTCTCGGCACTTCACACCGATGCTCTACCTTTGTTTGAGCTACCGGACAGTGTGGGGGAGTTTTACCCCTCCCCCTGTAGGTTGGGTCGTGAATTTTAGAAGGCTGCCCATCCTTCATGGTGGGCCGCCTGGGACTTGAACCCAGATTCTCGGTATGCAACACCGATGTTCTCCCAATTGAACTAACGGGCCATATGGGGATCACAACTCACGGCCTTTGGCGTTTCGCTGACCGACTGTCAGTCGCCGCTACAGTGCTATGATCCCCGGTGGATCTCATCCGGCGACTAACCCATCTGAGATCCTATGCCGTCTGAGTCTAAGACGGCAATTGGGGTGTGAGGGACTTGAACCCACATGAGCCGGGTTAGCCTCCCGGCGTTAACCACAGGACAAGCGTCCTCATCCTGAACACCCCCATTCAACGGCTGGTTGCGTTGGATTACAACGACCTTACCGTCCACCTCCGTTGTGATCAACAGCGGATTGATCAAAGTGTAGCACGGAAACTACTGAAAGTCAAGTAATCAGCTACGTCATCAAGCCTTACTGGTCGAAGTGGTGAACAGCAACCATATTCGGTGACATCTTGGAAACGAAACCGTAAAGGTCGATCACCACGAGGATTTTATCTCGTCCGGGGTGTCCTCGCTTGGTGATGTAATGTTCCGTCGCCCTCTTTGTTATATCCCACACCAACGTGCCCCTGGATATGATGGGGACATGGAAAGCTATGTCGTAGAAATCGACTGGCAGACTTCCCCTGCTCGCCTTGGTCATTTCCAGGACATAGCAGTTGTGTAGTTCTGTATTTCCGTGCAGGTTAATCTCTTGCGGGTTACTCATTTGAGGATCTCCTTATCCACTAAACTTCCGCAACAATAAAAAGATGGGTGTAGGATGTAAGGCGCGGGTGAGATATCAGTCTCGCGGTGGCAAGCCCTCCTACGAGGCGATGCCGTCCATGTCCCCACACCCCTTCCATGTCGACTTGGCAACTGCATTGTATCACATGTGAAATTCCTGAACCAATCGTTTGACATTCAGTTCTTTCCGTTGTATAATTTCTGCATGGAAACAAAATTGATAGTTTCAGCACGTTTGACAACTGATGACAATTTCATCTTAACTGAATGGAGGAACGATGGGCTTGAGGATGGCATGGTCGTTGTTACGATTGGCCCAATGGATAATCTTCGCATTGAATTGTCCGAGTTGGACAAGATCGTGAAGATGCTCATATATGATAGAGAGTTACTCATAAATGACTGATCACCTACTGGATGGTTCTTACAGGGCGCAAACCGTGTATGAGAAGCAGCAGTGGGACAGGGAGATTCATCGGCATGATCAGACTGTTGTTCAGAGGTGGATCACGGTTGATACGACATGTCCGTACTGCAAGAAGGGTATGCAAGGTATCCGAGGGTGGGTGGTAGATGTTCAATGGGATTATCCTGCGGGAGAAGCCGATCCGTTAGAAACCCATAGGTTCAGTTGTCCCCATTGCTCTAAGACGTTCCACATGGAGATACGAACACCCAAAGACAAGGAAAGTTGGTGGTGGTAATGAGAACAGTTGTGAAGGTGATGGCCGCATCTGGCGAAATGGACGGGATTCACTTCAAGGTGAAGGAGGGTGATCCGGTCTACGTAGAGTGGTCTCCGTCTCCTGATGGTAAAGAGGTCGAGATGGCGAGCGGAAATTTCACCCTGTACTTCGACCTGAAGGAACTTACCAAGGCTCTGGGTATCGTCGGTTACGCTGCCAACGTATCGAGAGAGCACGAGAGATTGGAAAGGGCAGGTTGGGGGGAGGCTGCGGGATGAAGGTTTGACATGAAAGAGACAGAGAGGGCGATATTCTTGATGCGAATGGTGTACCCTATCACGAGATGGTCAAGTCTCATCAAGATGTCAACGGGAAGTGGGGTGGATTCAAAGCCTGGATTGTGACCTTCGCTAGAATCGATAGGCACTACATGCCGACGACCAGGCAGGAGATTTACATTAACGTCGGTGATTATTGGGATGTTGGCGCGATTCCACCCGATTTCAAAACTAGCCGGTGGCAAATGGCGGAGTTGTACATGGATTCTCTTAAATGCAACTTCTGCGGGTGGTCGATTCTAACGTTACTGGTAATGATGATCAAGTACAAGTGGGAACACAAGGGAGATTGAGATGAGAAAAGAAGTGAAGGATATTCCTGAAGAAATGATGCACGCGGTTATCAACGCGGGTCTGGCTATCTGCATGTGCGTAATGCGGTCCTCTGAGAGTCGTGACAAGACGGAGGATAAAGATGTTAAGGCATTTCTCGAAGCAGAGATGATGGTTCTGGGCGGCGCGCTGTCTATCTTTGAGGCCGCTGCCAGTGGGAAAGATCCCGCGGACTGCTGCATGGCCTACGGGGAACGAATAACATCCATATTGGAAACTGTTCAGAAAGGTAATGATGGCAACGATGGCAACGATGAAGGAAGTTGATGAGCTGTGGGGAGAGACAAGCGATCTGGACAAGGTGATAGGCTTCCTGGAGTCTTTGAGGGAGAATCTGCGTGAAGGTGCGGAACAATTCTTGGAGAAGAGAATTATGGGCAATGCTACAGAGGATGAGTTTGCTGCTTTGCTTGCCCACCAGTTGTCCGAGCAGGTGGTTCTTGCTGCCGTGGAATGTGCAGTCAACTCTATCAAGGAAGGGCGCAACATTGATGAGGTCGGCAGTGCGTATTTCTTGTCTATGATTGGCATTCTTGTTGCTCAAGAGGAGCAGGATGTATAGCTATAATTTAGAGATTGGGTGCGGGATGTTAACCGTGCTAGTTGTGTTGATAATCCTGTCTTGTGCGGGGCTATTCTGGATTTTGGACTTGATCATGAAATGGGGGTGTTTTTGATGGACGAGACTTATAGGTTGTGCTACGTGTCATACAATAGGGCGTACTTCACTACTAAAGAGGACGTGAGGGATCAGTGGGGGGACGATTGGAACGATGCTCCATATGAGCACAATGCTGGTAGCCCGTACACGTATAATGATAAGGCGTGGGATAAGGAAACCTTGAAATTCGTCCCTAATACAGAGCCGAGGTGGGCGAATGATTTCGTGTTTTTTAGTGGCGATTTCGAGGAACCTGATGATTTTGGTCAAAGCATGTCTGTTCAGTTCATTAACTCTGGGAAGATACCGTGGATTACCAGTGGTAGGTGGGATTCCGAGCGTGACATGGCGATATTTGCTGGCACTACTTACCCAGAATTCGTGAGGGAGATTCAGAACAATGGTGGTCATGTGTACAAGAGATTGGAGGTAAAGAATGAGCTATAACGTTACAGCATGTCACAGCAGGAAAATAAAAGACTTCTCTATTCCTATTCCGGACCTTCTGGTTTTCGGAGTAAGGATCGTAAGAACCATGACCCTTGATGGAACTGTGATTACCATGGAATCCCCCGAGTTTTGGCAGATGCAAATGAGAGGGGAGATTTCATCTGACGAGGATCATGTTGCGTTCGAGGAGTTTGGTTTCCACGAGATTCACGGCTCCGAGATTAGCAAGCTGGAGAAGATGATGAAGCACTCAATGGGACAGATTGAATTCGTCATAGTGTGGGAGTGCGGGGATAAGGTGGAGATAGTCACTTGGATCGATGGTAAAAAGACAACGGAGCAAATAGTATGACCGAACCAGTAGATTGTCAGTGCGATGAATGCAAGTCTGCTTGCGTAAAATGCCCTGGATGGTTCATGCCTGGGGAAGTCGAGAAAGCAGCAGACTTGAAGGGCATGAGCCTTCAGGATTTCTTCGAGGAGTATCTTTCCGTGAATTGGTGGGTGGATTCTCCTGATGTGTTTCTGTTGTCTCCCGCTTCAATCAACGGCAACCCTGGCGACATGGCACCATACGATCCTCACGGTAAATGCGTGTTCTATGAGGATGGATTGTGCGGGATTCATGACGCGAAGCCGTTTGAATGTCGTCAGTTTATACACGAAGACTCCGCTGATACGATTCATGGGCGGCATGAGTCTGTGGCTGATGCATGGCGCGAGCAGGATTACCAGGATCAAATCACTGCGATTCTTGGATATGAACCGTATGCCGGGGAGGTCAGCATGTTTTCTGGGCTGTTTGGATTCTAATGCCAGTTTTTTCTTACAGGTTTTCAACGGATAAGTGTCGGCAGAGATGTCCGAGGGGAAGCCAGTGCAAGCTCAGCAATAGGCATAATCATGAATTGTGCATTTGCGGGGATGAGAATTGCTGGTGTCACAGCGAGGGCAGATATTACTCGGGCAAGATTAAGAGGGAGAGGCAGGATGAGCTACCAGAACTTATCGGTCACGATCAGCGATAAGGATGCCTCATTCTACAAGGATGGGAAATTGGTTGTCCTCGTTTCCTATTTGGGTAGACCTGGAAAAACGGAATACGGGGAGAGGGGAGGCGCTGAGAGATGGCTGGCAGAAAGGGTTGGCGAGAACAATCTGGAAAAAATCGTCATGGGATATGGTTGTTACGATACCATTCTTGGTATTGCTCTCTTGGCGGCTTCGGACCCAAACTACAAACTTGAAAAGGAATACTGATATGGATGCTGGATCATTTGCAGTAGGCGTGGTTAGTATGGGATTGCTTGTTTCTGCCGTGGTGGTTTTTTGGCACGATGTGGTAGAACCCAACAGGCAATGGAGGAAAGACATCAGGCGTGATGTCGATGTGGCGTATGGCAAGGCTCGGGATAATGAGTTAGGGATAAGCAGATTGGATACTTTGTCGAGCATGTCCGAGATTACCCGCAAGACGCATAACGAAAGATTGGATCGACATCATAGTCGTCTGGATGCTCTGGAGGAATATGTTTACGGAGGGGATGCAGATGTCAAATCTGAAGAAGAATCTGAATGATCGTATCGAGAGGATGGCCGATGGAGACGGTATGGGAACCGACGATCCGCTGATGGTTAATGCAATGATTCTGTTGTCCCGCACCCTGATTGATATTAGCGAGAACAAGTCCGAACGTGTTGCTGATGTGCATGTGCGCAATATAGAGGTTGGCACGGATTTTGAGGGGCGCAGACACAACAAAAAGGTCGAAGACCATTTGAATAACATATATTGGTCTATCAACGGTGGCAATGAATGTATGGGCGAATTAGTCCCGAGCGGTGAAGCCAAGAAGTTTGTGATGTTCATCGGTGTTCTTGCTGTCGTAATGCTTACGTTCGTGGTCCTCGCTCTGTTGTGGATCGGTTCTATTCTCATGTCCTATCATGTGGTGGCGTCATGATGGATACGGAAAAGTTTTCAAAGGGAAAATTGAAGGTTGCTGTTCAGTTGAGAACGGGGTTGTTGACTGGTACAATGAGTGCGGCATACGCTTACGCGGTTCACCAGGGGTGGCGTGTGACACTATTGGCTGATGACAACGATATTGTCGATTTCTGGATGTCAACGGAGGGAAAGGACGTTTTCTATTCTGTTCCTGCCAAGGACATTGAGATACTCGCAGTTGAGAGAGGGAATTCCGATGAGTGATATGGTGGACGGCAAAGGCGATCTGTACTGGCAGACCCCAGACGGAAATACAGTGTACTTGGGTGAGGCGGACCTAAAGGATGCTTTTCCGAAGTTCGATATTCCTGCCGAGTGGCTCACAGGAAAAACCTTCACCATGACGGTCAAGTTTGGAGATGGGGAAGAAGAAAAAACAGTGGAATTCGAGGAGATGCTATTGTCGTATTATGATAACGTTCGCAGGCAATGGCTTCGCATGAAGTTCCCGCTTTTCGTGTGGAACTAAATGGCGCAGAAACGGATTATTGAATGGTCAGAAACAAGAATTTCAGGAAGTCGGCAGAGAGGTACTGGCAATGTGAACGGAAGGTGACATTTCATACAAAGGGCAGAGCGAAGAAAGCGATCAAGGCGATGAGAGGCAGGTTGTGGCCGCTCAACGTGTACAGATGCCCCTGGTGTGACTACTACCACGTAGGGAGGATAAAAGACTGGAAGAAACAGGAGGAAACATAAGTGTGTGCTTGCACTTGTTTCAGTTGTATGGTAATATTTGGTGGGAGAGAGTTTAGATGCGACAGGACTTGTCTGATAATGGTGTTAGTCGGGTTTGGATTGAGGATGGGTGGGTCTATAAAGAACAGCCGAAATACATGACTGATAATGAGGTGTACGCTCTTGACATCATGAAACCCACTGGTTTTGTTCCTGTGTTCGAGCAGGTAGGCGTAGAGCTTATTAGGATGAAAATTCTCAATCCCGAACCAGTTACGGACAAGAGTAAGTTCAGGATGAATTTCGGCGGGTTTCTGAATACTATGTGTACAAACGAGTTACGACATGGCGACTTGACTAGACCGCATGTGTTTCCAGTTGAGAACAAGCCGGTCGTAATTGATTTTGGGGAAAGTAGATTTTGGGGCGACCCTCGTAAAGACAAAAGGAGAGAAGGGGATCGTTATTGGATGATGAGAACTTGCAGGGAGATATTAGATGAAACATAATCTTCGTGCCCCTCTGATGTTTGACATCATATCGTCTCACGTTTCTTTTAAGGATGCGACTGTGCTTGATTTGGGGTGTGGGTACGGGGACATGTGTAGCTATGCCTTAGTTGCCGGTGCCAGAAAGGTAGTAGGCGTCGATCAGAACCCCGAAATGATAAAGACGACAACCGAGAGGTGTAGTAGCGAGAGTTTTCATGGTCTTGTCGGAACAGTAGAATCCAGGAGTATGTTTGATTTAGCTAGTCAGGTTATTGGATGGAAGACGTTTAATATCGGCTACTTCTTCTCGGTATTCCCGTATCTCAATACACCGATACAGACGTTGACGATGATGCGAACGATGTGTGATGTTTGTTTTGTGGAAGCGCAGTATGTCGGTGATGGACCTGGCACTATTCTCGATACTGGTGCCATGGAATATTTGCTGTCTGGAGATGGCGAGGATTCTCCGTCTGTCGGGTTCTGGGAAGCAAAGATGATAGGATTCACTGTGGTTAAGGGTAGAGATACAAAAAGGGAGATATGGCTATGCTCAAACTAGAGGAACTGGCGAAGGCCAGGAAGTGGCTAGGGACGATCACCGAGGAGTGGCGTTTGATTGTCGACGCGCACTCCGTCAAGAAGGAGTTCGAGGGTGCTCGCGCGGCTGTCGCTGAACTGGAAGCAGATGTCAGGTCAGAGTTGGTCAAAATGCACGAGAAGACTGGAGAGAAGAAATTCGAGGGCGGTTGTGGCATCAGAATTCGCAAGAAATACGTGTACGAGTATTTGGATGCTCTGGATTGGGCGATAGAAAGGGGGTTATGCTTGAAATTAGACGCAAGTGTGTTCGATGAAGCATGCAAAATCGATAAGCTGAGGCCGGACTTCGTGGGGACCGAGGACATCATTGTGCCGGTCGTGCCGAGAAAACTGGATGTCTAAAAAACGGCGCGCGAATCAGAAGAATTTCAAACCGGGAGACCGGGTAATATGGTTCAAGACTACCAATCTCAATTTCGAGCCTGTCTTGGCATGGGTTCCCAGGGAGAAGTTCTACAGGAGCGTCACGAGGCACCAGGTGCGGGTCACACGCCACGAAGGTGATGCTCAGGAGGGTAAGGGTCAATCTGTCAACCAGGGCGCAGTGTACCCCTTTAATGAGACTCTGTGGGCATCTTGTGAGGAATGGCTAGAGAATAGGGGCCAGTTGCGGAACGATCTAAAGGTATTGATGAAGGGGAAGAAGCCAGATGGTTATCTGGCATATATTCAGGGAGAATTCAATTTTGACGAATCTAGTTGAGATCAATTGGGGTCAGCATGGCAAGGTGGCTTACGCTCAGGTGTATGCCATGCTTCAGGACGACGGGGAAGGGAAGATGATTCCCATCGCTTTAACGAGCGATGTGGAGGTGGCAGAAGCATATCTGGACGGAGAAGATCCGTACAAGGATGAGGGAGTTATACGGGTGATGTCTCTGCCCTATGATAAGGAGGAGGAATCTGCATGAGCATTAGGGATACGAGTGCTCTCGACCTGATTAACTACGGTCAGCATTTTGGGAAGCTGTTGGAGTTCATAGATGAAATTTACATCATGACGAACTCCAAGCAGACCGATCAGTTGAATACGGTCCTCGGGCGGTTGCAGAAGCAGGTCGAGGCATCTAAGTCTGTGAATAAATCCTCGGCACTGTGGTATCGGGTTCAAGACGTACACAAGAAGTTCACGGGTACAGAACCGATAAATACAGAGAATGATGTCATTTCGGCATTGACATGGGCATACAGAATGCGGAAAACCATCGAGAGATCCCTGGAGGAGTTCGACGAGAACGTGAATGTGGATTGTATCGGGCCAGTGGGATGACTAATGGAAGACGTTCTCGTGCATGTCCGGTTAAGCATGATACAGGAGTACATTCATATCAAGCGCACAGCATCGTCTCTAGCCGAGTCTGTCCCTGAGTGTTCTTGCGGAGAGGAATACTTGGGAAGGGGTTTGCGCGCACCCCATTGTATACGTTGTAATTTGCAGCCCGAGCTAGACAAACTGATAGAACAATTAAAGGGAGAGTGGCAATGAGTAAGCGATATCGAGTTCTTGAACTAGAGTGCGAAGCGCATCCTAGTCTTGATGGGGTTCTGATCACAATGACATCATCCGAGGATGACAAGGAGATTAGTGTCGGTATTTCCGGTCGTCATCGTTCCTTCACGATGAACGAGAATGATATTGACGCGTTGAAGAAGTTCTTGGAGCCAAACACGGTTTCCAAGGTAGTCAACGAAGTTAAGGTTTATGCCGCGGAACGGCCAGAGTGAGAACTATCATAGCAGGTAGCAGGAAGGACATCGTTCGCGAGGATCTAAGGGATGCCCTTGCCTGCTGTGAGTTCGAGTCACAGATACTAGTGGTTGTGTGCGGTATGGCTCCCGGTGTGGACATGATGGGTTGGTTTTGGGCTAGGCAAAACAACATCCCTCGCAAAGAATATCCTGCTGATTGGGATAAGTTTAGAAAGAGGGCTGGCTTCATACGCAATCAGGTGATGGCAGAGAATGCCGATGCGCTGATTGCCTTGTGGAACGGAAAGAGCCGGGGCACGAAGGATATGATACAGCGTGCCGAGCGGCTAGGTTTGCGAATACATGTATGGATACCTAATAGATTCGAGGTGCAATACGAAAAGCTATATGGAACGGGTCAAGCGTCTTTTATATGATCTCGCCTTCCTAGTTTGGAAGCATCCGGACATTACATCGTACAAGTTGACACCCCCCGCTGACGGCGATTCTGTTACAATGGTCATACTGTATCAAGCCCTTCATGGTCCCGTTGGGTCAGATAGGGGCGAGAGTTCGTTGGGGCGTTTTACGTTGGAGGAAGCCGTGAAGTATCTGAAGATAAGGGAGAGGATAGATGGAATTTAAGAAGTATCAAGAACTAGCAAAAATAACAGCGGGCTTCCAGGATCTCAGTGAGGAGAGGCTGGTGTGCGCTGTTTTGGCTTTGTGCGGTGAGGCGGGAGAGCTTGCTAATCACGTCAAGAAGGGGATTTGGCATGGTCATGGGGTAAGTCGTGATCATGTAATCGATGAGGCGTCGGACATTCTCTGGTACTTGTCCGAAGTTTGTACGGCTATGGATATCAATCTGGATGATGTTGCTGAGTACAATATCGAAAAGCTCAAGCAGAGATATCCTTCTGGCTTTAGCGAGGAACAGAGCAGGAATAGAATCCGATGATAAAGGTATGTACGGACCTATATGCGGACCCGAGAATAGCCCCACGTCTTGCTGTGGATAGGGATAAGTTGTGGCCCGATCAGATTATTAGGATCAATTTTCTGGAAGGCACACCTAAGCAGAAGGTGAAGGTTCTTGTTGCCGCGGAAGAATGGCGCAAACATGCCAACATTTCTTTCGAGTGGTATTCAGAACCATCAAAGGCGAGTGTCCGCATTGCCTTCCGCGAAGGTAAGGGTTCTTGGTCTTACGTGGGGACCGATGCCCTGGCTCAAACGGCTGCATCTAAACCTACCATGAACTTTGGTTGGCTCTATGATGATACTGATGAGGCGGAATTTCGCAGAGTTGTCTTGCACGAATTCGGGCACATGTTGGGAGCTATCCACGAGCACCAGTCACCTGATGCCAGGATCAATTGGAACAGAACTGCGGTATATAAGTTCTATTGGGAGACGCAGAGATGGTCTCCCCAGATGGTCGACCAAAACATATTCGACAAATATGATGGAGACATCAGCAATACGGTTTTTGATCCAGGGAGCATTATGTTGTATCCGATTCCTGCTGACTTGACGACAGATGGGGTTGGCACTCAAATGAACACGGAATTATCCGACAAGGACATAAAACTGATATGCGAAATGTATCCTTATCCTCGTTCTGGGTGTGGATAATGTCTATATTCGACGGAGTGAAACCGCAGGTGTATACCCCGAGAGAATTGCGTGACATGAGGGAAAAGCACTCTCAGATGTTTCACTATATCAAAGAGTGTGATAGAATGAATGAAGTTACGGTTGACCACATGGGCATGAACGTTTTGAGCGGGGAACTGGCTTACCTTCTGATGGATAAGGCGGGATATAAATGGGATGGGAAGGATTGGGTTTTCCATCCCGACAAATGGAGAGCGCACAAGAATGCCAAAGAAAATGCAGATTGATCTGTTCGTGGCGTTTCATTACCCGCAAGGTAAGAAGCGCATGTATCAGAATGCCTATGTCGGTGTGATGGTCGATACAGAGCAGGGGGGTTTCGAGATTCCAAATGGTTTGTCTCGTGGGATGATTGATGTCTTACGCAACTACCTCGGGGGTAAACTGGATGTTAAACCCGACATGATTTACATCGAGAACGTGATTAGGATGGATGATGAGCAACCAGTGCCTAACGCTAAGGATAGTGCAGAAGATACCATGGGAAAATGGCGAGGGAATCCGGAAGATGATCCTGGACTCTCCCTTTAAGGACTTCCTTATGGGCTTGGAGGAGAGTCAGAGGAGAGGGATAAAGGAGCAGAACTTGCTAGATGCCTTGCATCCGAGGCTTCATCGTATTCAGGAAGATTTGCGCAAGAAGGTGCAGTTTTCCGTTGGCAGTGTAGAGGGGTATAAGAGTTCTTGGCTTACGGTAGATGAGGCGCATGATTTGTCAATTGTGGATTGTAAACAGATGGCCCATATAGCATACGATAACACAAGATGGTCTAAGATAAGTCGACCGAGCAATAGTAGCGAACGTCAAGAAAGCATTGATTGGTGCGAGGCGCATGATTTGTCGATAGGCAAGTATGAGGATGCCCTTATCGCGTTTCGTAAAAGAATTGGTCCGCACCTGGTGCACGAGTATCCCGTTGCCGCTCCGAATATGGTGCACAATAGTTGGGGGGATGTTAACCGAGACTTTAGTCCACGTTGGGTCATAAATAAGCCTGGTACGAATAAGGTGAGAGTCACCAGGCTGGTTTTGGAGAAGGAGGTCAGTAGGGGAGACAAGAAAGGAGAACTGACTGTGGAGGAGATCGAGAAAATTGCCAAACGAATGCTTGAAATTCTTGACGAGAAAGTACTTGAGGAATTCTGCGAAGACGTTGAAAGAACCTATGGTGAAGGGGAGAAAGAGATCATGAAACGCAAGCTGTACGAGATCTATGTGGTGAATATCAAGGGTAGCGAGGCTCCGGTTCGTCAGTTGGTTGTAGCTGAAACCAGTGACAATGCCAAGATGAAGGGTGTCGCTCAGTCTGGTGTCAACATGAACGAGATCGAAAACTACGATGTACTGTGTGAAGAAGTCGGTCCTATTCGGGATGTGCCGAAGGACTAGTGAACGAAGAAGAAGTAGAGCACGTATTCCATGAGTATTGGATGCCGATCTTCTGGTTTGTCAACCGGGAGGTCGGCATTTTCGTGGAGTCGGAGGATATAACAAGCGAGGCATTCGTTCGCTTGTGGGCCAACCGCAAAAAGGTTGATTCTAGCAAAGTGAAGAATTGGCTATATACCGTGGTGAAGCGGCTCTTGGTAGACAGGAACCGCGGGAATCTTAAAGAGCCTGTGTGCATCTCCCTGGAATTGTTACCTGAGAAATTCTTTGATTGGTCTGGAGATCCGTACAAGAGTGTGTCGGCGTGGGAAGAATTCGATTACGTCAAAAGTGTGTCCTTGAGATGCAATAGCAAGAAAGAGCATGACCTATTATTCAAATATATATATGAGGGGTATAGCGCAAAAGAATCGAGGGAACTTCTTGGAACAACAATTGGTGGTAGAGGACAAATGCGCGAGAGAGCCATTCGACACATCAGAGAGTTTTGCGGTAGAAGATTTTGATATTTATCTGCCCATTCTTGCGGGAGGAGAAGAAACTAGTCGATTGGGATATGGGTTTCCTCATCAGGTTGCCGACAGGTTCGGTTCTTACACCTACGGCGATGCCAACGCTTATCTCAAGCCTAGATGTTGGTACAATTGGAAAGCAGAAGAAAGTCTCATCAGGGAATTCTCTAACTACTGGTGCATGATTTGGAAGCCTACCGATGAAGGTATCTGGGATTTCGCCAGCACCTCTATGGACTTCCCGCACTCCCCGTGGTTATTTGCCAACGAACCCGAGCGCAAAGATCAGGCGAACGTTGACCCCGCCGCACTAGCATATTTGTCCTGCATCTGGAGTGACACCGTGACTTGTTTCTGGGGGGCACCAGGCGTCGTTTGGGATTCTGACGGCATAGACTACCTTGCGTCGTACAAGAGGTCAGGAGGCAAGTTCGGTGACGCTCTGGTGACACATCTGTACTGGATAGCAGATCCCACAGAGATACATTCTATCGTATTGGATATGGTTAAGTGGTCTGAACGAAATGCTGGCAGCATACCAGTCATCATTAGCGAGACAAATGCCTGGACCTATTCCAAGGATAAGCAGGCCGCATTCATGAGCGAGCTACACAGGTGTCTAGATGTTGTGGACGGTTTAGCGGAGGTGTTCTGGTATTCTTCTACAGACTATCTTCCTGGAGACAAATCGTACATGCACGTTGCCGATCTGTTTGTTCCAGGACATGAAATATCAGGTGGAACATTGACCTACATTCCACCGAGGAATACCGATCTTGGCGACTTGTTTGCAAGTCTGAGATAGCGTATAATAATCGAGCGGTACAAGGGGCACTTGGTGCCCCTTCTCGCCTACATTTTTCGGAGTCTGTCCAATTTCTCTTTATGTTTTATTGCTGCTTTCCGGCCATCCCAAACTCCTTTTATGACAGCGCCTACCAAGACAAAGAGGATTATGACCAGTGTAGCCAGAATCGTTATCCATATTGGTGATAGAACCCACCACCAACTCCAGTCTATATTCCCCGTCAACTTCAACCCAATAAATAGAATAGTTAATAGACCGACAAATCCTGTACCGTTGCTACTGTTTTGAGTTTTGTTTTCTGTCACGAGAGGAACCTTCCGTGTATAGTTACGAATTACATAATTCACTGGTGAATTTCCAAATGGTGAGTGCTCACCATGTATTAAAAGAACTTCATTACGCGTTTGGAAACGATGTGCTTATCGGTACACTTAATAGTCTGCAAGAGAGAGATAAGCATGTCGCTGCTGATAGGCGGGAGACTTTTAATCATGTGCTCCTGCAAGGCCAAGAGTCAAAATTAGTTGGTGGGTAGGGCTTCCCTCCTTGAATAAGGTTGAGGGTTTTGCTCTCCTTGGGGCAAATACCCCCGTGGTTTCCTTATAGCAACCGCGGCATAAGCTAGAACCGAACCATGAGCCTGATGGTGGTTCTTCTATTTCGGATTCTATTCCGCATCTGTCGCAACAATTCAGGTCAGCCATTTTTTGAAACCTCCCAATACATCGTTGTACCTTCGCCGTATAACATACCTTTTCGGAATACGACTAAGGCGGATGGGAAAGGAGCGGAACTTTCCGCGCCCTTGAATTTCAGCCTGCCTTTAAGGAATCTCACACTACCGTGACGAGCGGTGCTCCACCACCAAATCGTGTCTGTCCTGGATGGCACAAGGCAAACCGCGGTGCAGTTTCCTTCCATAGCTTGCTTCATGGCATAGTACATCCACTCGCCCACATTTCGCCCATACGGAGGATTCATCCAGCATGTACCAAACCACTCACGCGTTAGAGCATTCGCCTTTTTGCTCAAGTAGTTTGGTGTCTTGGTGTTCTCCTTATTCGCGCACACATCCAAATTGAAGCTGAACTCATCGTTGACCTTATCGAAGAACCAATCTGGTGTTTCCCAATCTGTGCTTTCGCTACTGAATAGAACCTTGTCTGTCATTAGAACAAATTCTCCGTGACTCCCTCGGGGACTTCATCCATCACGTAATATTTAATGGTTGTCTGAATGGATGCGTGACCTAGAACCTTCTGCGCTGCTCGGATATCCTTCTTGGCTAGTTGGGTGCCGACGAACCGGCGCATGTCGTGAGGCTTGATTTCGGGCATCCCAATCTTCTTGCCGAATTTCTTGACCACTCTCCAACCAGAGGTGTTGGTCATTTGAGTGTCGTTCCCCGATACGCTGTTCGGATGTTCTGATTTGGTTCGGTTGGCGGCAATGAAGACAAACCACGAATGAACAGGACGGATGAATAACCAGTCTGTGATCGCTTCATATGCTTCTGTGCTAATAGGGACTGTCCGTGGCTGTCGGTCATGCTTGCCGGTCACGTTTTTTACGACGTATCCCTTCTCTCCCTTATGCAAGTCGTCGGTCTTCATTTTCAGGACTTCTCCGATTCGCATCCCTGTAGTAGCCAAGGTGAGCAGAAGCGCCCTGTCTCTCGATTCTAGGGGAGTGTACAAATCAGGGTTTGGACCTTCGACCATCCTTCTCATTTGTTTGGGTTCGATCTTGACTCTGTTGTTCTTTCTGCGTCGTTCCATCAGAGCGTTTTCCGGAAGTTTGGAAATCTCCGCGAAGTCGTACTTTACATACTTGTCTATCTCTCCATTCTCATAGTACGTGTTGATGATTGACTTGATCGCCATAATCCTAGAATTGATGGTGGCTGCGGCTAACTTGTCTACATGGATCATGTGTTGTCGCCACTGGACAGCATTGACATAATCGAACACGTCTTTGTCGCCCACAAACTCCTCATATCGTTTCCAGTAGTACATGTACATCTTTGTTGTACTCTCCGCATTCCGGCCACGGAGCATCTCATATAATTTGTTCATGTCACCTCGATTCCTCGTGTATAAACACGGCGTTGTCCTGTTGGGCTGCTTCGTAGATTGCTTTGTCCCCAGACCTGGCAAACGGCTGGTTGGCCCACCCTGATATTATCTCTACACCACACTTGGGGCATTTCATGATGTCACAGTTGTACGCTTCGTATGGGTGGGGTGGATCGTAGGCTGTGAATATAGCGATTGCACCTATTCGTTCCGATCTCAATGTCACCTGACACTTCACACATGATGGTTTCATAATCACCTTTCCTTTCTTTCACTTTGAATTATAGCACTGGAATAATCCGGTGTCAAGACTCAATTTCCTTGATTTGCCACGAGATCGTGCTATGATAGTTGCGGAGACGATACATGACTAAAAAATTGGAAGCTAAGCAAAAAAGTAAGTATAGCGAATACTTACCAGACCACTTAAAGAGGCGGTATGAGGCTGGATTGAGAGATCCTCACCTATTACACCTTAGCAGAGAGATTGCTTTGATGGATGTCCACATGCAGATGCTTGTGGAAAATATAGATCGTGAAGTCCTCGTAGAAGACGACATAGCCAAAGACCTGATAGAAGAATTCCCGGACCTAGATCCTGAGATGGCGAACAACATAGCAGCTAGGGTTCGTACATGGATGCCTGAGCATTTCGTTGATTACAGGACATTCAAGAGGCTGGAGAGTCTTGTGGCGCAGTATGAGAACAGCATAACCAAGAGACAGATACAGAAGGCAGACAGTTCTCTGAGGTTGTTGTTCCAGATGATTAGGGAGGGGCGAAGGTCCGGAGATGTGTGGGAGGACATACACAAATCTATGGATCAGAGGCGTAGGCTGGTAGATCAAGAGCAGAAGCGCATGACTCAGGCAGCACAATTGATTACGGTGGATAAGGTTGTTCTTCTCCTGGAGCTAACCATTGAATCGTTGAGAGTGTCGGTGGATAAGTATGTCAAGGATACAGAAATCCGCGATTACATCTTTGTTGAAGCAGAGAGGGTCTACAGCGACCTCCTCTCAGATGACGGGGATCAGGCGGCTTACCAGATCGAAATGGACGGAGAGGGTTAATGCTGATGAATACTACCTCTTTGGCGAGAAGTATTGTGAACGTCCCGACCTGTTTGTCCTAGAGTGTCTCCTGTGGGACAAGAGCTATCGATGATCTCAGCGAAGAAAGCGGAATATCATGAATATCAATGCCATCATAAAAGACACTTCCCCGCTTAACGGAATAAATTCCGGATAAAATACTTAGAAGCGTACTCTTACCAGAACCTGTCCTCCCGACTATTCCGACAGTACTTCTCTGTTTTATATCAAACGAAATGCCGGATAGAACATTGTAATTCCTGTTATAGGAAAAATCAAGATTCCGCACCGTAATGTTCCCCGTGAGAGGGGAGACATTATCTGCAACATCCTGATTCTCTGGTTCTTCATCGAGTATTTCCTGTATACGCTTCGTGGAAGCCAGTCCGCGCTGGAATATCGCTGTTACCCAGCCGAGAGCAATGGAAGGCCAGATAAGTTGACCGATATACATTACCAGTGATACGACTACTCCGATAGTAGTCTCCCCGGCCAGGATCTTCTTCCCGCCGATCCAGAGAAGGATGATGATTCCTGCGCTCGCGAATACGTCCAGAAGCGGAAACATTAGGGCTTGAAGTTGAATAACCTTGTAGTTATTGTCAACATATCTGCGGCTGAGATTTTTCAATTTATTTAGCTCGCTCACTTCTCTTACAAAAGCTTTTATCACTTTTATGCCATTTAAATTTTCCTGGACATGCGAAGATATATCGGAATACGATTCCTGAATTTTCATAAAGTGTTTATGTATCTTTTTGCCGAGATGGTACATTATAATCGCAATGAACGGAAAAGGTATGACAGCATAAACAGTGAGTACGACATCCCTGGAAAGCATGAATATAATCACCAGTGGAAGCAGAACCACCGCATTCATGGAATACATCACCGCCGGCCCGAACATCATACGGGTCGCAGTCAAGTCATTGGAAATCCTGGCAATAATATCGCCAGTCCTTGTTTTGTTGTAGTATGCAACGGGAAGTTTCAGAAGGTGATCGAACATGCGTTCCCGAATATCGTTTTCGATTCTCCAGGAAGCCCCTATGATGATATACCGCATAAAAAATCGTGATATTCCTTTGCCTAACTCGATAATCAGTATCAAAGCAACTATAAAATATAACTTGCGAAACGAAAAGTTATTTGAGAGAAGGTCAACCGATTGACCTATAAGCGAAGGCAGGAAAACATGAAGCAGGTTTGTGATAACTACAAAAAACGACCCTATCGCGATGCTTTTCCAGTGTCTTCCTGCAAATGACCTTACGAGTGAAAACTCATGCATGAAATTCCCGAATTGTGTTATTTTATCTATGTGTTTACAGTTTGTCCCAATATGGTAGTATAAGCATTCACTGGAAATATTAGGCTATCTATTGAGAAACGGTAGTTTTATGATTTCATTTTTTATATAGGATATTCTTTACCCATGACCGGTTCAGCCAGACATGAATTAAGGCCAGAATCACGAATACAATACCTCCATTAGAGTGAATTTTGACATAAATGTGGTAAGGTATGTAACTATGCCCGAATCCAGTAATTGCCTGCCATAGAAAAGAAATAAAGAGGAGTACATTGACAACTTTTAACCAAGATGCCTTTTTCATGAAATTCTCCTAAAACTTATGAAGAAGTCTAACTTTAAAGTACTATATTCAAATATCTTATAGAATATTTATTCATAAGTCATTTCGGGGCACCAGCTAAAATCCAGTCCCGCAAAAGATCAAGTTGTTCCACTGTCAGTTTTCCACCAAGTGGCATACGACTGCCAGTAATACCTTCAGCTCCGGTTACCTTCATATAAAGATAGGAATTATCAAGGTCGTATGGCACAATGCGAAAGAGTTCAGGTCGTTCAGAACTCGGTACATTGACGATATTTTTATAGGCTGATAGATCAAGCTCACCACTCGTAGCGCCATTCAGGTGACAGCTGGAACAACTTATAAAGACATCATTTAAAATCTTTGTAAAAGACAGGTTTTCCCCGGTTTGGGATTCAGGTTTATCCACATCATGCTCACAACCGAAAATTGCCCACATTGGTATAACAAAAAAACAGATGAGAACCATTATTCTACTGTTAAACTTTAAATACATTTCTGGCGTTCCTTCCTTAATGTTATAATCTAAAAAATTCGGTAAATTGCGAAGCCAACACGCATATCACCATCCCTTATATCCAGATCACCACCGTTCATGCATTGATCTGTGGTAATACCTTCAGAATTTGTCAGGTAAACCTGAAATACATGTTCACCAATGATTTTTTCACCACCAATTGTACAAGTATCAAAGAGCTTTACTCGGTCGCTTTACTGCACGAGTAAAAATATATTCAGTTCTTAAGTCTAACTCCTCACCATTAAGTTTAGCGGTATGACACTGTATGCATTTTTTATTGAAAATTTCGCTAACATTCTCAGGGATTCGAGTTTGTGCAGCTTTAACGTTAGCTGAAAATACCAATAGCACAACACATAGAACACTTAAAGCATTAAATGATTTTTGCACACGACTAAAAAAGCACCAAAAC
>SDBT01005019.1_pt1 | contig 22346 bp, 27 predicted proteins | sample 2277101 | NCBI WGS metagenome assembly SDBT01 (sample SAMN10404973, study PRJNA504765) | marine sediment metagenome | isolation source: marine sediment core GS10_PC15, 103 cmbsf | place: Arctic Ocean: Southern Knipovich Ridge | collected 2010 | reverse complement strand
GCCAACCGTGTGCCTATCCCCGGTGACTGGGACTACATCGGGGTAGTGGATGACACTGTGACACCGGCGGTGCTGAGGGTGGCGGTATGAATCAAGACAAAAGAGACTCCTTTGACCAGGCCAGCGGCTATATAAAGACGATGCCCTATATAGAAACGCGGCTGAGAGGTAGAGTATGTCCCTGTAATTACAACCCCATTTCCAATACAAGACCTGAAAGGTAGACAGACAAACGATGAATAGACGCTCTTTCTTACAGATTGTTGCTTCTGTGCCTGTTGTGGCTTTAGTTCCATTTCCGGCGACGAGGTTGGCTGCGTCTTCATTGGATATGGCAATAAAGTACCCCAATTCGCGTGGTGCGATAATCTTTAGTGATTTTGACGATCTTGAGGATTTTGTGAATACCCGGCATCCTGACGACAAGATCGAGTTTTCTATGATCAAGCTTCAGTTGGATTATTCAAATGGGTCACGTGTTTACTTGGCAATGCAATCCATGGCATGGCACTACTTTAACGCTACGAACTTGCACTGGTTCATCTTATTTGGCCGTAATGAGTCTTTATATCAAAAGATGCGGGCTCGGCTCCGTGCTGGTCCTCCTTACCGTGGAGTAATGATAGATTCCAATACAAGACTTTTTCTATCTGGAGTACAATAATGGATATTATGCTTGCTGTTCTGGGTGGAGTGCTGATATCAGAGTGTTGCAGATGGTATTGGCGAAACGATTTCTTTGGGATACGATGGGAACTATGTGAGAAAGCACGGGAAATCAAGTTGGCGGTTATGAAATATCTCCAATCATGGCTAAAAGGACAGATAAATGCCGACTAAGACCATAAATATAGAGGCTGAATCTTTTCAGTGGGATTTTTATTCTGCTTTGAATCGCTTTCCCAGTGCTATTGCTGGCTGGGGTAGTGGTAAGACTATGTGGGCGTTGATGAAGTGTGATTTATTGAGTCGTTTTTACAAGAATAATCTTGGTGTTGTGATCAGGAGTAAGTTCACGGATTTGCGTGATAGTACGATGAAGGATTTCACTAAATGGACTGGCAAGCACATCCCGCAGGGTACTAAGGAGGCTAAATACGCTAATGGTTCGGTGATTTTGTTCCGTCATGCCAAGGAATTGAGTGGTTTGCAGAACGTTAATTTGGGTTTTGGTTACATTGAGCAGGCTGAGGAGTTCCCTACTGACACCCAGTTTCAGCTATTGAGGGGTCGTTTGAGGCGTGATCTGGAGGTTGACGAGGACTATTGGGGTGCTTTGGTTAAGGCTGGTGGTGTCCGCGATTTCCTGCAATCCATGAAGGACAATCCTTTGCGTCAGATTATACCCGTTGCCAATGCTCATGGCCATAACTGGTTGTGGAAGATGTTCATAAAGTCGCCTCAGGAGGGTTATTCGTGTATGCAGGCGACTTCTTTTGACAATATTGACAATTTACCAAAGGACTTCATTGCCGACTTGAGGCGTATGGAGGTTGATTCTCCAGCCAAATTCCTGCAATATGTAATGAATTGCCATGATGAAGTTGATTTGGATGCCTGTTATTACGCTGACGCCCTCAATCAGCTCCGTAAGGCCGACCAGATGGGCACTATGCCTCACGATCCGTCGGTCCGGGTGAATATGGCCTTTGACGTTGGTTTCGACTGTACGGCGGTGTGGTTCTTCCAGATGGCCGGCCAGAAGGTCAATGTGATAGACTATTACGAGAATACCGGCAAGCCCATAAAGCATTATGTGGAGGTTTTTGACCGCAGGAAGCGTGATTGGGGTTATAATTACGGCAAATTATTCTTACCCCACGACTCTAATAAGCGTGAAATGGTGGCCGGTACGACCCTTAGCAAGTCTTTGAAGGATATGGGGTACGATGTAGTTACATTGCAGCGCGAACAAAATGTTGACTTCGGCATAAATAATGTTATAAACGTCTTACCAAGATGTTGGTTTGACGAAAAGAAGTGTGAGGACGGATTAGAGGCTTTACAACATTATCGCAGGGAGTATAATGAAGAAATGAAGATTTACGAGGAAAAACCTCTACATGACTGGGCAAGTCATCCCGCCGATTCGTTCAGGTACTTGTGCCGTGCGGTGTCCAAGGGCCTTTGCGGCGCTGCTACGAGTGTAACCAAGAGCCAGATATCGAAGTGGCAGAAAACGTATGGGAGGACAGGGTGATGCTTGATGTCAGCAAGGCAATACGTTTCCTGGGAGATATGCCAAAAAGTTTCTTGTTCAAGGAAGCAAAGATTTGTAACGTCCGTGTTAATGATGATATGTGCAAAAATGAGATCATATTGCTATTATGCAAACCGGTGACAATGCCAAACGTGGACGGTGGGTTCGACACAGTCGTCCCAGTTGAAAATATGATGACTGAATACGAGAGGACGGGGTAAATGCCTAACGACGAGGAAATACAAAAAAGATACGATAGTCTTATCGCGGAACTGGAGTGGAATTGGCCTATATATCTCCCACGGAGATCTGACTTAAAAAGAAGGTTGCGACAATTAAATAAATTAGAGTCTCGAGGTGCAATTTTACGTGGCAGCCACTGCCCCCTTAGTAAGAGAGAAGATTATATTAAAATGTATGGTGCTACGGCAGGAGTATAAATGCCTAACGACGAATCAACAAAATCTGAGTTCCACGACGTTTACGAGATAAACGACACTGCATGGCGGCGTTTTAACGAGCAGGCCCAGCTTGACCTTGACTATTACCTGAAAGCCCAGCACTCCCATGACGACATGGAACGTGCCGACCGGCAGGGCAGGATATTACATACAATTGACAAAATAGGCCGTCAGGTCAATCTTTTGCACGGCTATGAGATAAGAAACAGGCACATCTTGAAAATAGGCCCCCAGGGCGGTTTTGACGAGCAGGAGGACCAGGCCTGTACCCAGCACACGGGCGTTACAATGAGCCTGATGAACAGGCATGGTGGTTATGATATTTTCAGCGATGCGTTTAAGTGGGGCACGTTAGTTCAAGGCTCCAACCTGATAGAAAAATGGCGTGACCGTGATGGTCTTATTCAGTTTGGCAGATTGGGCTGGAACCAGTTCTTACTTGACCATGGATTGACTAAAGACGATTTAAGCGATTGTGGCGATATTCTTACCGGGCAGTGGACCTCTACTGATAAGGTCAAAATGTTAGTTCCCACCCGTGCCGATGAGATAGAGAGAATAAAACCCTTGACCCATACGAGCCGCTGGCCGTTCCAGGGTACGCCTGCAATGATGAATAAGGCCGGCAGGAGGATGTTCGAGCAGTGGTGGCACAGGACGACTGAGGAGGTCAGTGTGGTCCAGCACAGGTTTACGGGCCAGAAGATGACGTTCAAGCAATTTGCGCGTGAGAACGCCGGTGGTGATAAGAAATTAGCCAATAAGTTTATTGAGAACTTTAAGTCACCGAACGGCGTTCCCATGTTAGTTAAGTTCAGGGACATTAAGGACAAGATCAGGTTGACTATATTCCTGGACGATGAATTTTTATGGGAAGGTGATAATCCCATGAAGTTAAGGGATTTCAATTATACATGGGTCCACGGCCAGTGGTGTCCTGAATGTCCGAGGACTGAATTAAAATTACAGGGTTTTGTAAGAGGTCAGCGAGATCCCCAGAGGATGCAAAACCGTCAGGTCAATCAGGCGATGGACATTATCGAATCACAGGTCCAGGGTCTGCGGATGGTTAGGGACAAATTTTTAGTGAACCCCGAAGATTCTTATAAGTCCGGTCAGGGTATCGTGCTCCATGTTAATGACACTGGCGAAGGGGTGCCTTTCGATGACATATTCAGGCAGATAAAATCGTCCGAAGTTCCTCAATCTATATTCCAGATGATAGCACTTATAGATAAGGCCCAAACGGAGAGTGGCGGTCTCAACGAGGAGATATTCGGTACTGACGACAAAAACATTGAAATATCCGGCGTTCTGCATCAGTTCAGAACAGCCAAGGCTTTAACCGGCCAGTCGTGGATGTTCCAAACGCTTTTGACGGCTAAGAAGAACTTCGGACGCGGGTTAGTCCAGACAGTACAGCTTAATTACGACCCCAAACTCATCCAGGAGATACTCAACGAGCAACCTGTACAGGGTTTTTACGACGATAATCTTACGAGGTTTGACTGTAATCCGGTCGAGGGTGTCGATACCGATTCTCAACGGAATATGTTCTATCTGGAGCTAAAGAGTTTGCTCAAGGAGTTCCCGGAGATGTTTGCCGGTATTATCACACCTGAGATGCTGGTCAAGACCGCACCAATGCAGTTCACCAATGTAATGCTCAAGGCGATTACCGCTGCCCAGCAGCAGAAGAAACAGATGAACCAAATGGTCCAGCGTCAACAGTTGGTAGGAGAGCAACTTACTCAGGAGTTGACAAAGGTTCAGACCTCACAGGCTCACGAGAATATCGCCGACGCCGCTGCGAAGCGTTCGGAGATACCGCTGAACAGAATGAAGACTCTGGCTCAGGCCCAGAAGGCATCCGCCGAACCGACATTAGCAATAATTAAAGAGATGGTACGGTTACAGATTGCACAGGAAAAACAGGGGGTGCAAAGTGCTTGATCCTCGTACAGACGATAGATGTGATAGATGCGAACACTGGGACAATACCCGCGACATCCATGATGGGCGAGGGGATTGTAGGGGAATAGATGTCTGTGGTGGCGGTTTTGAAAATAACGGATGCGGGTCAGACAATATATACCAGAGCCTGCCGGGCTTCTATTGTGCTAATTTCATTGTGCTAACTTCAAGGGGAAAACGTGGTAAGACCAGTTAAAATCTATAAAGGCGAAACGCAGGTAGAAGAATTACAGCAAGCGTTCCGCGACGAGATGAAGGGCATTCTGGAAGATGCTGCCTTGAAAATGGGTTGCCCTGTAGAGTTACTGAAATACCGCGTAGACAATATGGGCAAGGTGGAGGTTCGGAAAATGACTGAGGACGAATATATCGAAAGCGAGAAGCAGAGAAAGATAATGCTGAGGAGAAAGCAAATTCGCAGGAGTAGAGGAATATGAAAACCGTAATCGATATTACAATCGACCCTGATATTACACTGGACCCTGAGCGGATTGAGGGTATGCCCGAAGATTTGCAAGGGCACTTGAAAGCCGCTATAACCAATGCTGCCAATGTCTACAAGTGCAAGTGGGACGAAATAGCGTGGACAGTAAAGTTTGACGAAGGAAGTAAGCAGCCTTATATTACTACGAGAAAAAAATGATAACGACACCTGAACAAGACAAGGCATTGAAGAGAATGAACAGGGAACTAAGGGAGTTCTTTCCTGATTTTTATGGTTCTGTGAGATTTAACTTGAACCCGAAAGTCAAAAAGTTTAATATCAACGTAGTTGAGAATATAATCGATGAACCTTAAAGAAAGGGACGTGAAATGAAGAAAGTATTGTTAATTTTGATATTGTTGGTTGTCGGTTGCAACGAGGCGCAAAAGTTGCCTGAATCGGCACCGCAGATTAAGCCGCTGACAGCGCACATATTTCCTGCGTCGCAGAACTGGAAAGATACTTATGGCGATACGCTGGAGACTCAACTTGTTTTTAACGCCGCCGTCAGTGGTCGTGATGACGTGGTTTTGCAAAACGTGATTCTGCAAATTGCGGGCGTGATTAGAAATGCCCACGTAGGCGATCCGAACGAAGTGATATGGCGGGAAAGTGTAGAGGTGAGACTTGATTTGTTGACCCAGATAGTGCTGTTGAAACTCGATAAGGAAAAAGAGACATCAAAAATTTACGAAGAAGAGCACGGTATTACAACGGAAATTGAAAAATTTGATGAAAGTTGGCCCTCTGATTCCGGACCGAATTGGTGGCGACCCGAAGTGAGGGATGTTCGCCGAAAAATCAATGAAATAATCGAGGTAGTGAATAATCAAAACTAAATAACAAGTACTAAGGATTACCTAAAAAATAGGCCCTTGTTTTCACGTTGTGTAACGTGAGCAAGGGCTTTTTTTATTAACCTTAACGAAAAGGATAAAATCATGGCAAAAGACGTAAACACTACTCAGGTCGTCACTGAGGAAGACGTAAACAGCGGTCAGGTCGTCACTGACCAGGGCGTAACAGAGCAGGTCGCCGTTGCTCAGAGTCAGGATAATTTAGCAGATGACACAGACCCTAACAAGTCTGTGCCTTATTCGAGGCTTAAAGAAGCCACGGATGCTAAGAACGACGCCGAAGAGTCGAAGAAGGCCGCAGAGGAACAGGCTGCCCATGCACAGCGACAGTTAGAGCTGATGCAGCAGCAGCAACTTGCTCAGGCGAATCCTCCGCAGGCGCCTAAAAGCTCGATGGACCAGGCCCTTGCCGATTGTAATGTTGCAGCCGATGAAATGTATGGCGAGGCAATACCGCGCGTAATGGCCCGCAAGGACGAGATTGACGCAGCGAATGCGCAACAGCAGCAGGGCCTTGCTTCGGTTCGGCAGTTTGCAGTAAATCATCCTGACCTTGTTGGGGTCGTAGGGAGCGTAAACCTTAACGGCCAGATAACAGCACCAAGCGCAGAAGTCTTGGCGTTATTACAAAAAAAACCATATTTAGCCGGAGCTTCGCTTCAAGCGATTTATGATTCCGTAATTCAGGATCGCAAGCTCGCTGAATTCGAGAAAGCTGCCGCCGTTGACGAGGAACATCGAAACAGACAAAACCTTGAAAACGGCACACAACCATTAGGCGGCTCAGCCGCAGGCGGGATTGGCAGTGGCGATATTCAGGAGAAAATGATGAGCAGAGCGGAAGTCGCGGAAACAGAAGCGAAACTTGAGTCCGGCGAACTATAAACAAGAAAGGAATTGAACAATGGCAGTAAATAATTTGATGCACACAACGACAAGGATCAATCACCCGATTAACATCTTTTACCAAAGCAAGGTGTTACTCAGGGTCATTGATGCCTTTATTTATGTACGATTCGGTAAAAGCGACTCAATGCCGCAACATGCCGGAGACGTAAACAAATGGCGCAGATGGGCTAATCCAGCCGCCCAGACCGTGCCGCTAACCGAAGGTGTCGATCCCACTCCGATTCTTTTATCAAAGACCGATATTCAGGTCAGGATAAAAGAATACGGTGCTTATATTGTAACGAGTTCGTGGATGACCTTTACGGGTTTGAAGGACGATGAAAGCCAGATGGCTAACATCCTGCTCGACAATATGAGGCTGACTTTCGATACCCTGACCAGGGATGTTGCAAGTGGTACGGCATCACAGACGACAGCTTCTAACGGTTCGGGGACGGCTACGTTTATTAACAAGACTGACCTCGATATTATCGTTACGAACCTGCTCAGCCAGAATACGCGAATGATTAAGGGCCAAGTCAATGCAGGCCCGAATCAGGGCACGTCGCCTATCAGGGCTGCATTTATCGGTATCGCTCATGTAGGTGAACGTACCCAGCTTTCAAAGGTTAGTGGGTTCAAGCATGTGGCTAATTACGCCAAACCCGGTGAGATAATGCCGGACGAGTTTGGTTCTACCGATGATATTCGCTGGCTCCTGACGACTAATGCCACTCGTGCTACGGCAACGACAGGGTACGAAAACCTTATCTTCGGGCAGGAGTTTTACGGGACTGTCAAGATAAAAGGCAGTTCAGCGGACGCGCCGCTTATCTTCACGCCGAAAGACAAAACGGGTTCTCCGTTGCAAAGGTTCACCACCCTCGGTTGGTTGAAGAATTTTGCGGCTGAGATACTAAACGACAACTTCGGCCATGTCTTGGTGACGACGACATAAGTGGTGTCCGAATAAGGACTTATGCAAGATGGCACGAAAGCGAAAACCAAAAACGACGGCATTTAAGACAGTCAAAAGGGGCTGTCTTGTCTGCGATACCCGGCTCGTATTTAAGAGCGAATTAGACCTTAAGCGAAAGAAGTACTGTTCGCTTGGATGTCTGGGAATCGCAAATAGTCGCACGACAACATCGGATTTACAGAAAGCTACGATTGGGTTGCTTAACAGAGGCAAAAAACTATCTAAAGAGACCAGAAAAAAGCTGAGTCTCGCAAGGACTGGTCAAAAGGCAACCCTGAAAACTCGTGAAATATTGAGAATCGCCCAAAAGAAACGATGGGCAAAACATTTTGAAGAGCATGGCAGGAAGGAAACAAAGCCAAATCTTCGTGGTTTAGCAAAATATTCTCATTGGAGGTTACAAGTTCACGAGAGAGACGGCTTTACATGCCAGCAATGTGGCTCTATCGGTGGAAAAATCGAAGCCCATCACGTATTGGCCTACGCTAAGTATCCGGAATTAAGATACGACGTGGATAATGGCGTAACGCTTTGTCGCAAGTGTCATCAAAAATTGCATTACAAAAGGAAAGCAGTCTAACAATATAAAGAAAGGAAAATACAATGAATAAGATTAAAGTTGGACAATTTACGCAGGATGGGGGTTTGGTAAATCTCCCTCTTGGCTTCATCCCAGATTACATCAGGCTGGCTAACAGAGACCTCACCAACACCATCTTTATTGAATGGTGGCGGTTAATGGAGACCAATGATATCTCCGGTTCGCAGGAAGGTATCACCAACACCGAAGGCACTACCGCTGATTTAGGCGATGCTGCCGGTATCACAGCTTACGACACGGGCTCACAGGTGCCCCAGATAGGTATTTGGGAAGCGAGCAATACGACGATTGATACAAAAGATGGGACGACTCTTACAGTTGTAGCCCGTACAGCGACCGCTCCCGGTACATACGTAATTGCAACCGTGGGAAATGCCGCTGACCGTGGCTCTATTTTTGAATGTGTAACCGCTGGTACAACCGGGTCAAGTGAACCCACATGGCCCGTTTCGGACGGTGAAAATGTGACAGACAATTCGATGGTATGGCAGAAGGTCAATGTAAGTCTTCAGCGTGGTGGTTATCAGGGTATCGTTATCGCAGCGGCCTTGATGACTGACGGCCAGTTGATGTATTACTTTGCAGTACAAGCCAATCAGTCGATGGTCCACGGCGACGTTGACGGCTGGACGAGTGGCATCGACCCCGATGCTTAACCAATAGCTTTATTTAAGGATTTTTGAAATGGACGAAAAAGTTGAAGAAACTAAGCAGGAACGATTGCAGAGGGTCCGCGCCGAAGCCAAAGAGTTAGGTATAGTCGGACTTCATTCGGCAGACAAGTTCGAGGAACTGATTGCCGAGGCTAAGACTAATGGAGTTGTCGTACAAAGGGCACCCGGACTCACTGCCGAAGAGGCTGAGAAGATTGACGCAAGGTTGAAATACGAAGAAGATGCGCGCGCGAAGTTCAGAGTTGCGCGTCAGATCGAGATCGACCGTGCTTCTATCATCGCAGATTCCGAATCGGCTGGGATTGTAATCGATTTGCCTAAAAACCCGACAGAGTTAGACCTGGCAAGAGCAAGGACAAAACTTGGCATCGAAAAGGCCGAGGTGATACCCTCACCTGAAACGCTTGCAATTGAAGCAAGCAAGAGGGGGTATTATGTATTTACGAACCTCAGACAGGATGACGCGATGCACACTATCAATCCTGGAGGTAAGTATTATATAGACCTCGTTCCCGACCAGATTCATGTTTTACCTGACTGGATCATTAAATTCTGCCGAAAGAAGGCCGTTACGCCTACGTATGAAAAAGTATCTACCGGCGTTGTACCCGGCCCCGGCACTGTCGGGCAATTAGCCGAAGAGTGCAAGCGAACGGGCGGCAAGCCGAGATTTTCGTTTGAATATCTTGGCGAAGCTCCGCAGGACGCTCCATTTGGGATGGTAACCGATCCGAAAATCCTTAGTGAGTTGAATCAGGAACAGTTAGTTTAATTTCATAAGGAGCAAATTATGGAAAATGTAACTTTTCAAGAATTCGATACAGATGACGAGAAATTACGCGTCATTAATCGAGTTATTGACAATCTCAATCTTGTCGAAGGCAAGGTCTTGCAGCTTGTTGCTGAGAAGACTGCTAAAAAGCCTTCGGGGAAAACGAAGAAAGGATTTGCCAACATGAAAATATTCTTATTGGTATTCGTGATGTTGTTTGCGACTAATGCGTTCGCGTACGTGGCTACTGACATCAACTACGATATCGCATCGAACCCTGAAACATTACAACAGTATTTGAGGGACACGATAGGCACGGGCACATTTGCCTTTACACCGCAATCCGCACCGACAGCAGGATCTATTTCGCAGGGGTTAGTGTACTTCGATTCAAGCGTAAACCTGTTAAAGGTAAGCCTTGACGGGTCGTCCTTTGCTACCATAGATACCGCTGGAGGTGTGAGTCTGGACAGTGCGTATGATTTTGGTAGCGCAGGTGGCGGTCGAACAATTCTCGCCACTGATGGCGCTGTGCAATTAACAAACTCAGACAACGATACCGCGTCGATTCTCGGAGTTACGTACAGCGGAACAAACACCGGGGATGGTATTACCATCACAATGTCCAATGGTTCTGGCGATGCAATCGAGATAGAAAATACGGGGTCCGGCTCTGATATAGAGGGAACTGGCGCTACATGGACTATCTCGAAGGCAGGTGCTTTCGTTGGCGTAGGTGGTACATGGTCAGGAGACCATCTGTTTACCGGCAGTTCAAAGAATATCGAAGTAGATGTCAGCCAGAATGCGATACATTTCCTGGACGACGCCATACTTGCAATTGGCGGAGCGACTACAGCAGCAGGTGATTTTACGTTTGCTTACGACGCCACTGATTTGAATATGGAAGCCGCCGCGGCCAATGATGACTTCCGAATGGGTGAGACAACCCATTTCGATTTCTCGATTCATGGTGAAACGAATACTAATGTCGTTAAATTCGATACTGATAATTCGGCTTTGCTGTGTATCTTCGATGGATTCGATCTCCGAATGAATGACGACGATGTTATTATATTCGGCGATAGCGTTGCCTCGGATTCATTTTCGGCCTATTTCGACGAAACCACTGACAACCTTCTTATTGTAGCAAATACCGCCAATGATCAGGTCCAGTTTGGTGACGCCACTTCCAGCAGTACGGATGTCAAGATGATGGCTAACACTGATGGTGATTTCGTGCTATTTGATTCTTCGGCAGATGAATTGTTCTTTGAAGATGCTGACTTGAAACTCAACGAAGGGGCACAGCTTGAGTTTGCCTGGTCGGATAATGCAACCGACTGGACAGCAGATTTATCCACTGAGGAAGTGTTAACATGGCTGCCTACTGAAACTGATGACACTCAGAGCTTTAATATCGGTAATGCGACGAGAACATCTGATTTCGCTCTGTTTGGTCTTTCAGCAAGTACGGTTTTGTTTGATGCTTCTGCTGACTTAGTAACGTATGTTGATTATGACGTACTATATGATGATGAAACTATTTTGTTCTTTGGGACTGGTTCTGATTTCTCAATGTATAGCGATACAGCGGATACGTTAGAGATTGACCCCGGTGCTGCTGGCGATACGTTGAAATTGGGCACAAGTGATACCGATGCCCTTAATATTATCTGGTATGCTGATGTCAGTGGCGATACCGTTACCTTCGACGAAGAGAACAAGATGGTAGAATTTGAAGATGTTGCGATTGCGCTTGGTGATAGCACCTTGATTCTTTTGGGCGATACTATCGGTACTGGTGATATTAAGATATACGCTTCAGGCACAGAACTGGTCATCGATGGCGTTGTTGCTGAAACAGGCACGGTTTCGATCGGACTAACAGACTTAGGTATTGACTTCAAGTTGTGGGCCGCAACTAATGCCGAAGGTGTTTTGTGGGATGCGTCTGATGAGGCACTTGAGTTTACGGGTGCTAATATTACTATGGACGCAGCTTCAACGCTTGCTATAGGTCGGTCAACTAATGCTGACTTTGTTATAACCGACCAGGCTTCAGTTACTCTAACAGCCGCTATGTCAGGCAAGATTCTTGTCATTGGTGACTTAGGACAGAACACAACTATTGACCTGCCAGTCGAAGTCGATGGTATGAATTTCGAGTTCTGGTATGTTGGCGCAGCCACGGAAACACACGACCATATTATCGATGCTGAAGCCAACGCAAACTTTTTTATTGGAGGCATTCAATTTATTGACTCCGATGATAATACTATTACGGAAGTTTACAGCAACGGAAGTTCCAACTCGAAGCTCACCCTCAATAATCTGGAGGCTGGGTCCATCGTAAAGATTACTTGTGATGGCACGAATTGGTACATTTGGTCTGTAATATATTCTGATACAGCACCGGTTTTTGCAAATTCAGTGTAGTTTGTGGCGAACAATGTTTTATAACAGGCCCGGCTTACGGGTCGGGTCTGTTTTTGGAGCTTATTATGGCAGCGCAAGAATTGACATGGAATATGACTCAGCTAATAGTGCGTTGGCGTGAGGATACGGGGCGTAGTGATACTTCGGATATATCCGATAACAGTGTAGCAGCACTCATAAACGATTATTATGTGAACTACTTCGCTGCCGATGCCAAGGTAGATGAATTCGATACATTCTTCACTCAGGCCCTGTCGGCTACCGACGATGGGGTCTATGCTCTTGCGCAGAGTATCGACCGCCTGGACGACCCGGTTACTATTAACGGCAATCCTATAGTGCTTTATAGGGACAGGGAGTTGTTCTTTACCGGCAATGACCTGCACGGCCATCACCACCGTTTTCAGGGTTTCAATCTGACTACGTTACACAGTTCTCATTTTCACAAGTTCGAGGACGAGCAGTTTATAACCGATCCGACCTTAGTGATTGGAACTACTGATACCGCCAAAGTAAGGCACAGTGCGTTTGATTATCTGATAAATGACTTTGCGTATTCCAAGTCCGCAAGCGAGGTCGCTCTATCGGGTAGTACGATTCCGCAAAACAAATACGGTGCCTTTTCGCTCAAGATAGACTCGGACGGTGATATTACCGTTGCAGAGGCTACTGCCAACGCCACGGGGTATGATACACCGAGATTGGCATTGGAAGCACTTGGCAGTTCTGATAGCGACTCTGCCTATATGGGCTATGTTACCGTAATCAGTACCGCCGCCGCGGGTTTTATTCCTGGTACGACCGCACTCGACGCCTCCGCCGTAACGGACACCTTTACCGATGGAAGGTTCGAGAACAGGTCAACACCCGTATCAGCTCTTTTGTACGGACAGCAGTTGTTCGTTCACCCGAAACCTAACGATATTTACGAATTCAAGGCCCTTAGTATTTCAGACAGACCCACGGCGTTAGACACAAGCGATGAATTAGCAGACCCCAAACACGGTCCTGCGATAGCACGAGGTTCTGCGTTATTGTTTTTAGGGCCACGAGGCGGACAGGACCGGATAGCGGACTTAGCGGTAACAACAAAGCACATATTCGATTCGATACGAAGCGATAAAGTTAAACGACTGATTGGGCAAGTAGTCCAACGAACTTTTTAAGGAATTGCATAATGGCGAATTCTACAGCTTTAACAAGTGATTTTGACAGGCGTAATCTTGAGCCTCACGTACAGTCGGTTTGGGAATACGTCGTGACATTTACCATCGAAGCTGGTGGCGGGTCCAGTGAACTATCCCACACGTTAGACAATCTTAACGGGATATTAACCGATATTATTGCTGAATCCGGCTCTGCCGATGGGATAAGTGGTACGTTTGGTCTTGCAATTGACGATAATCGTGATAATGAAATATTCGTCGCCGCTGCCCCTGCTACCCCAGTGGAAGGCGCAAACGCTCGATTCTCAGTCGATATTGCTGTAAGGGGCGATCTCAAAATACAGGTCAACCCCAACGACGACCCGACAACCGGAAGTGATTGGGAAATCGTTGTGACCTTGAAAGGTATCTAAGATGTTGTTACAGAAACGACACAGAATAAGACGACCTGTTTCGTTGCAGGACGCTGTGCTGTATTACAAATTGCACGCAGGTTTTACTACTGGTGCTATCGTATATGATTACAGTGGTAGCGGTAATGACGGTACGGCGAATGGTACTTCTATAGTTCCTGCTTATCCCGGATTTGACCTTGCGGGTTCTAATGAGTATTTCGATACAGGTTCAACCTTCCAGTCAACATTCAGAGCATCGTTTACTTTGGCCGCATGGGCTAAATTGGATGACGGACAGGGCGGGTTTCAGAGCATAATCGGTATAAGAGATACCACAGGCAATGACAACAGGGTGGATCTGTCTGTTACGGGAACCGGGGCATTGATTGCGCGTTACCAAACGAATGGAAGTTCTGGCAACAGTGGCACAACGGGTGTAGTTTTGCCAAGTGGACAAACAGATTGGTTTCATATTGCTGCGACATTCGATTCTGTGGCACAACAAAAGTTAGTCTATTGCAACGGTGTTTCTCAGGCATTATCTCCTGACGGAAGCACTGTCGGGGTGACTTTTACTGAGTATACCTCAGATGAAAATGTTTACGTAGGTGGTGTTGACGAAGACGGGAGCCTTGTGGTGCCAATAGCCGGACTGGTTGATGAACCGATGATATTCAGCGTAGCCAAAACGGCTGCTGAAATCCAAAGTATTTACGAAACCCAAAGATGGCGATATGCACAATAGGAGATTGATATGAAACGAAAACAAATCATATTTGGCATTACAGTTATTTTGTTGGCATGGCTGCCGATATTTATGGGTGCATGGGACAACGACAAACCCGCTGATTCCGATGCCTGGAATAATGCGGCGGGTTTTATACGAGACAATAACGATGCACTTGAAGTTGAGTTCGGTATTGACCTTGCACTGCCACATCCATACTTCCAATCAGCGGCCCCGACTTTGAAACCTGATGGCAGTACGGCTCTTGATTCTGGCGATAATGGCAGGCTGTGGGTAGATTCAGACGATAACATTATTTACATCCTGACAGCCTTCGGAGGGCCTACATGGACCGCACAGACCGCGGCTTCAAGTATTGCCGCTTCTGACGCGACTTTCACATTGCAGAATACTGACGAGGAAGATTCTGCCGGTGGCCGACAATCTCGATTTATTCATAAAGGCGAACAGTCCGGCGGCGAGGTTACAACTCTCGGCTTCTGGGAAATCTCTCACGACGGAACGAGTGATGATGAAAAGGGCAAGGCACGGTTAGTCTTGAATTCAGGGTCGGAGGGCAATTCGCCGTCTAACATTCCGATAAGTTACACCGCCGATGGCAAGATAGCCGTTTCCACTTCTCTGTCTGTCTTGGACGAAGATACACTGTCCTCAGACGATGATAAGGTTCTTGCGACCCAGCAGAGCATTAAGGCTTATGTCGACGCTATAACCGACCCCGCTTATTCAGGCGGCCAAGACCATACATTCGTAGGTGGACTTCAAATAAAATTTGGTAAGCTTACGACACCTGGAGGAACTACTGCGACAATCACCTTCGCAACTGCTGGGGCCGTTTTCGATAATGCTGCCATTGTAGCTTTTGCGAGTCATACCGACGTAAGCCAAGCAACTGACAGTGTTGTCATTCAGACACTTAACACCACAACGCTCGGGCTTCTTTACAGTACTAATGTAAATGATGATATTTATTGGGTAGCAATAGGGTACTAATCCCATGGCATATAGACCTTTTTTAATACAGGACTTTAAGACTGCAAAGTCAATCGGCAAAGAGCCGTGGATTTCGCCTGTTGACGCATTCCCTACCCTTGAAAACATGGTAGTCAATCAAGGTGTATTAGAAAAGAGGCTTGGCTTCAGTTTATTAGGTCAAATGAAACATGGTGCAGTAGCCCAAACAGCGACTTCCATAGTTGGTATCCATTCTTATCTCAAAAATGGAATGCCTGCATTATTGGTAATGGATACTGCAAGGGCAAATTTCTTCAACCCGATTGACAGCACAATGACAGACGTGTCCAGCGATTTGGATACGCCGATAGATATCTTTAACGGTTCGGCAAGCGACTTCTTTTCCTTTGTCAACTGGCAAGGTGTCGGATATATGGTCAATAATGTAGACCAGATACACCAATGGACCGGCAGAGGTAATGCTGTTGTACCTTTTAATATTCAGATAAATTCTGACTCCAAAGCCAATCATATCGATACATGCCAATTCATATTTATCATTGATGACCGAATGGTCTTGCTGGGTACTGTAGAATTTGGTCAGTGGTTCCCGCAACGGTTACGGTTTGGTGGGGTGCTACAAACAGATTTCACCGCTGCCGGTGGCGGTACTGATGAGGCGGAGACGGAAGAACGCATAAGTGCCGCAGGCATAATAGGTAAAACCGTTTACGCGTTCTTTGAAGGCCCTGCCGGTGGTTCGTTGTGGCGAATCAGGAGGACGGGGAATACGGACATTCCACTGGAATGGGAAAGATTGAAAAAGACAGAAGGCAGTCGGTCGCCCTATTCAGGTATCGAGTTTAATGATGGACTGGTTGCGGTCGGTCTTTCTAATATATTATTTTATGACGGCTTTCAGATTAGCAACCTGGATATGCCAAACAACAGAGGGATTCTCTCGGAATTCAACGATAGTTTGATTAAAAGCGTCAAGGGGCACAATCAGAGAGAGCGAGATAGTCGCCACTTGTTATTCACAATGGCCGACTCGGACTCGTCCTCTATGGATAGAATACTCGATTATAATGTCTTCGATAATAATTTTACGATTCATAAGTCGGCACAGTCCTTTTTTGTTAATACTATCGGAGGTTTTAACGGCCAGAAGGTTCCTAACATGTCGGAACTTGACGACGTGGTGACTTTTGATGGCGATATTGTTTCCAATATAACCGTAGATTCAAGGGCAGTATTAGGAAGTCCGTCGCCGTTTACAATTATCGGTTGCAGGAATTCAAGAATTTATAAATGGGGCGACGGAGAATTTGACGGAACGGACGATGCAAATGGCGTAATTGCAATAAATGCAAAATCAAGTCGTTGGAATCCATTTTCTAAAGAGGGCCGCAAGGTCGCATGTGAGAAGATTGGGTTTCTTGTAGACAATGATGCCAACGCTTCCTTCCTTGTCTCGATGTTTAAGAATACATCATCTGCTGCATATAAGACAAAAACGATATCCTGCGATAGTCCTGACGACAATGTTGATAAGTTTTGGGTATGGATATTCTGTGACGGCGAAATAGGAGACTTTCATAGCCTGAGTATAACACACAGCGAACGTGGTAATACGCCAAAGATTCATGCGTTTGAACCTTGGTTCTCACCGGCTGGGAGGTTGGATTTATGAGTAATGGAACAGGTACTCTTGAACGGTTGGATTTGGATTTCAAACTCCATTACGACGATGCCGCAATCCTTAGCGGCGATCCGGAAAAGCTATCTAAGTACATACTGATATTAGTTAAACAGTTACAGGAGTTGTTTGAACAGATAAATAATCTCACGAATCTTGTTGTTGATATAAGTGATGGCAGTGCTATTTATTCACAGGCCAAACAGGCGGATGGCACTTACCCGATAGGCACATGGCGATTGATCCAGGTTGACAATGATTGGCAGCGACAGGTCCAGCTAACTGTCGGCACTTGGACTTTTGGTGGTGCTTTTGAGAGGCCCGTATGAAGCGGTTACTGATTATATTCTTGTTATTTGCAACGGTGTGTTTTGGTGATACTTTTACGTCTCACCTGAAACCTACTGCCGACAGTGCGTTGGACCTTGGCACAACGTCTTTATTGTGGCGGTTCATTTATACAGACGCGATTTCTGACGGCACAGCGACATGGCAATCAAGCGAATTGGCAGGATTCTCTAAATTCGGCATGACAAGCGGCAGTTTTACGGTTTCCCTGAATCCCTCGACGAGCATGACCGAATCGGTCAATTATTTCCTGCCTGTCGCCGACGCAACAGCAGGCGGACAAGCCCTTCTAAGTAACGGTGCCGGTGTTCTTAGATGGGGCACCCCGGTAACATCGTCCGCCCATGCCCTGATGAGTAGCACGCATAGTGACACAACCACTACCCCTCCTGCCCGAGGAGATATAATTATTGGCAATGCGACCCCAAAGTGGGTGCCGCTGGCGATCGGCGATGCTGACAAATTCCTCCAGAGTAACGGCACTGATGTTTCATGGGCGTTTATAGACATATCGGATTCGACAAATCTTGCCGTCGATATAGATCATTTGAAACTCACTGACGATACGTTAAGTTTTTCCGATAACGAAAAGACCGTATCTCATAGCAGGCAGGGATCTTTTCTTGAACAGATAGATTTCACTGTTACAGAAGCAGGGGGTACAGTTACAGGGTCGTTGGAGAAAGAAGGCACCGGAGATCTGACCCAATTTTGGTCGGACGATTTCGACGTACTCGATTGCACCGGCCCTGTATGCACGGTTAATCTTACGGCTTTCGTTGGCACAGACGCTACGCCAGCAGCGGCTTTTGTTTATATCTTGCAGAGTGCAAAGACCACGCTCGTTGCCAATACTTCGTTCCCTGCCAATTCTGTAGAACATATTAGAGTTTGCTCTCTCGTATTACAAAGTGCGGTGACCACTGGTACCGAAGGCGCTTTGATGGTCAGGAACTGGAACGATCCGGCCTTTGGTATAACCAACCCACGAGGCGGGGATATAGTGAGTAGTGAGCGAGTCAGAAAAGAACATGCCTTATATGATTCGGGAATCGTTCTTACGATTACTGGTAGTGGTACAGGTACGGTAACGTTAGATACGACTGCGGGTGCAGTTTATCAATTCAATCTGCAAGCCTTTCCTTCTATTGATATGGCGGGTGCAGACAATATTCATATTGTAAATCAGGTAACTAATGCCGGTGCAGCATACGAGACATCCGTAAATCTTGTAGCTGATGTCACACACTATGATGACGGCATTGGCGGTTCGACGATCAGTAACAATAAATATTTCAATATCGTAGTATGGGGTGTTCAGAACAGAACAGGGGTAACTTCGCATTTAATGTGCAACATCCCGACCGGTCAGTATGGCAAACAGGGTGATGCAATTGTTGATGCCGAAAAGTTCTCTGTCCATACTATCCCCAGTACCTTTAGGGGCACTGGTTTCCTGATCGCTGAACTTACATTCCAATTTACATCTGGTCGAGCTTGGACCCTTATTCAGAATAAAGATTTATTAGGTCAGACTCCTACTCTTGTTCCCGGTGGTGGTACAACAAGTATTATTTCTACTTTCGTAGATTCGGCCTTTGAGGTATTCGATAATGGCGATGATACTAAGCGGATGAACTTTGAATTATCGTCTGTTACTACAGGCAATACCCGTACCTTGACGGTACCTGACACAAGTTCAACCATACTCACATCAGATGGAACTACTCCCCTTGATGGGGCATGGAGCTTAGGCGGACAGAACCTTACGAGCGCAGGCAACATCACCGGAACAGATGTGGACATAAGTGCGGGTACGGGTGACTATTCTTCGACCGGCACTATCACTTCTGGCGATATAACAATTTTTGATGCTACGCCTATTCTTATTTTTCAAGATAGTAACAGTGCAGGGGCTTCTTCAGTTGGTTTTATTGAGTGGAAAGATTCAGGCGGTGGAAGGGCTGGATTTCTTGGTAATCATTCTTCAAGTAATGATGATTTACTTTGGAAGAATGAACAAGGAGGGGATATAGGAATAGAAACAACAGGGGCGGGTGAATTTCAAATCCTTGCTAATACTGTACTGAATGGTAATTCAATTACAAGTGCAGGCAATCTGACCGGTACTGATGTCGATATAAGTGCAGGGACGGGAGATTATAGTTCGACAGGTGCCGTTAATCCTACAACGGTTACAACTACCGGTTCTATAACAGCAGGGACAAATCTAATCATCGGCTCTGCTATCATAAATGAGGCTGAACTGGAGAGAATAGACGGAACTTCCGAAGGAACCAACATAGCTTCTAAGGCCGTTGTATCAGACGCTTCGAAGGATGTCGATTGGGACAATGGGAGTATAACTCAGATAGGCGACCCGGCAGATGGAACTACCGGCCTCGAAATCTTAGGGCACACAGCCTTAGGTAGTGGAGCTCCCGGCATTGACCAAGGTAAACTTATAAACGCCCACGAAAAAAGAACGACAACCCCCAGCCTTACTGGCTTTCAATTCTTGGAAGATTGGGACGGCACTGCTGGTGCGACCACTGGCATTACGGGCATTAATACAGTACAGCGAAATGGTCAAAATAACGCCAACAATACTTCCAGTAATGTCGCATTCTTTCGCGGTTTTAATTCTCAGATAACAGCAACAAAAACTCAGGCGAACGACATCACTGCTTTTATCCATCAGCGGGCATTTTCGTTGATTAACGGCACGACCTACACCGGAACAATAGGTAATATACACGGCTTCTGGTATCAAAACAGTATCTCCAACTCGCCTGCTATTACTAATATCTGGGGCTTAGAGATAGATGCAATCTCTGACGCGACCAATAACTATGGTATCGTGATCGGTGATATTTCTGGAGGAACTATCAATCAAGCCCTCAAGACCGGGTTGGGAGACGTAGAGTTTGGCGATACTGCTGATGGTATTACTGTTGCCGTCAATGGAAGTATAATTTTTGACGATGTTTCGGCGACTCCCGACGCTGTTGGTGAGATATTATATGACAATACAATTACCAATCTGGCCGACGGTGGTTTTTCCTGGTTTGACGACGATGCTGTCAGAGTGATGGTTGATATGCCCATTGCCGAATTTGGTACGCCGACTAATGGACATGTAGTTACTTACAATGCAACCAGCGATGGTTTTGAGTTGACGGCGGCGGCTGGCGGCGGCGATGTAACAGCTGCTGCTGTTATGACCGACCACACTATTATCAGGGGCGATGGTGGGGCGAAGGGGGTACAAGACTCAGGTATTACCATAGATGATTCTGATAACGTAACAGGGGTGACGAGTATAAACTTCGGAGATGAAAACCTCGCCACTTATGACGAAGGAACGTGGACACCCGTACTGGGAGGGGCGACGAGCGAGTCAGGACAAAGTTATTCATTGCAGGCTGGCAGGTATACAAAAATTGGCAACATGGTAACCTGTACCTTTGCAATGACAATCTCTGATATAGGTACTATTGTGGGTGTTTTGCACGTAAAAGGGCTTCCTTTTACGTCGGGATCTAATGCGTACAGTGCCGCAACTCTTAGCCTAAGAGATAAGTTTACACTCACAACTGGTTTTCACTTGTCCGGCTTCTTGAATCAAAGCAATAATTTTATTCAATTGAGGCAAACTGACTTTCAAGGAAGCCTTGACGTTACAGTGCCTAATACCGCTATCGAAAGCAACTCTGCATTGGCTGGATCAATCGTGTATTTTGTAGATTAGGAGCACAAAATGAAAACCATACTAATAACAGCAATACTCCTCCTGATCATCGGAGCAACTGGTTACAGGGTAACACGGATAAGGTTAGAGCCGAAAGTCGTAGCGGCATACCAGAGAGGCAGGCCGCGGGGTATTGGCCGTGTCACTTGGGCAGATGGGCAGATACGGTTGGGTGTCCAGAAAGTCGTGGATAGGCATCAACGATATTTACACAACGCCGCTTACGTATCAGACGTTAATGAGATAGCGAGGTAGCATGAGTGAATTTTCAGACTTAAAATTTATCAGGCTGACATCGACCGCACAGTTCGGAATAATACCGGAATATCTGTTTGAACAGCTAAAAGAACAGCCGGATATCAAACGGGTATACCAGGTTGGCGCACTGGCGATAGCGAGTCCCTTGGTATTTATCTATGTTATGGCTGATAGTAATCACAAAATCAAAGGTGTGTTATGGCTGGATATAAACCTATTGGAGAAGTTCGTGTTCGTAGAGCTTCTGTCATTAGATAGAGAATATCAGTCAGAGACAGGTGACGCGATAATGCACGTTGTGGAGTTTATAAAGACAATTCAGTTTGGCCCGGAAGTTACAAAGAAAATTGTGTTCGCAACTACGCGGCCCGGCAAGTTCACGAATCTGGGATTCATCAAAAACAAGAAAGTTATAATGGAGTTGAATTATGAGGCATAATCCTTTTGAGATAGAGCTGGGTTTTAAGTTACCGGGCGACCCTTTTGGTCGTAGACGATACTTTGGCGGCGGTGGTTCATCCACCAAGATCATAGAGGCGGAAAACCTCATCCCTGCCCAAAAGGATGTGCTTACCCGTCTCATAAACGAGTTGATTCTGCCACAGATAGGGCAAGCAGGCCCTTCGTTTGGCGGGCAGAGGGTTCCCGACTTCTCGCAATTACAACAGCAGGCATTTAACGTAGGTGGCCAGTTGCCG
>SDBT01005018.1_pt1 | contig 22348 bp, 21 predicted proteins | sample 2277101 | NCBI WGS metagenome assembly SDBT01 (sample SAMN10404973, study PRJNA504765) | marine sediment metagenome | isolation source: marine sediment core GS10_PC15, 103 cmbsf | place: Arctic Ocean: Southern Knipovich Ridge | collected 2010 | reverse complement strand
AGTTTAATGATTCTGAAAAATACTTATAAAATATACTAAGCACCCTATTTAATCAAATAAATATATTTGTATATGCAAGTGTATCAGGAATATATGGTTTAACTGAAGAGAAATATCTTAGGGTAGGTCATGTACATGAAAATCTGTGTTCAGGGAACAAAATAGCAGGCTGGATATCGGACGTATTCAGGAGATCCGGTTCGTATTTGACAGGACGGAGGAAGGGGTTGTTATAATAGATAATATCGGGTTCTGGAAAGATCAGTTGAATGCAGCATTATGACTTGCCGGTCGTCTTTAGTATTCAGGCTGTAACCAAAGTTAAAGATAAACGTCATATTCTATATTATTTCGCACTTCAAACCTTGACATCATGAAACGGAAGATCCTTATTAAAACCATTTCAACCTTATTCTTGCTCTTACTTGCTGTACCCATGATATTTTCCCAGGTAAGGGGGAACGGGAATGTTGAAAAACAGGAAAGAAGCGTCGGTGATTTTACCGGGGTCGTGGTTAAAAGTGGGATAGACCTGATTATAAAGCAGGGAGATCAGACCAAACTGGTAATAGAGACCGATGAAAATCTCCAGGAATATATTATTACTGAGGTAGAATCAGGAGTCCTGAATATCTATGTTCAGAAAAATGCCTGGATAAACAAGAGTTCGGCCATGGACGCCCATGTTACGGTGAATCAATTAAACAAACTTAAGGTTTCAGGAGGCGGTGACGTCCAGAGCCTGGGTTTGATCAGCACTGATGATATCGGCATAGCAATATCAGGTGGAGGAGATCTCCAGTTCGACCTGAAGGCCCAACGGGCAAAATGTGATGTGAGTGGCGGAGGCGATGTGAGTTTGGATGCAGACATCAGGGAATTTAAAGCAGCACTCAGTGGCGGAGGAGACCTGCTTTTTGATGGTGATCTTGGATTGCTTAACCTGAGCATGTCAGGTGGAGGCGATGCCAAAATTCATGGTGGTAATGGAGCCGATGGTGTGATTATAAGCATGTCTGGCGGTGGCGATCTGATTCTGGAGATCGCCTGTGAAAAGATAAAGGTCTCGTCTGCCGGAGGCGGAGATGTATCAGCCAGTGCCGGATCTGATGTATCACAGGCAGGATTCTCCCTTTCCGGAGGAGGTGACCTTTCCCTGGAAATAGATGCCGGAGATTTGGCTGTCAGCATGGGAGGCGGCGGAGATGCGAGATTGCGGGGAACAGCTGGTAAAATGGCATGTGAAATAAAAAGCGGTGGTGATCTGGATGCTCCGGATTTCAGGGTAAAGGCTGCAAAGATTGACCTATCTGGCGGAAGTGATGCTCGCATCCATGTTGATGATGAGCTCCTGTTAAACTCCAGTGGCGGTGCACAAGTAACTATCACCGGTGATCCGCATATTGATGCGAACCTGACCGGAGGATCTAAACTACACCGGAAATAATCTATACTATAAAAGGAATAACAGCTTTCCTTTCAGCAGGGTAATCTGGGAATTTCTCCCAGTACCACCTGTGATGGTCAAGTGCCCTTGGCACCAGATTGACAATGGTCCAGACAGCAAAGGCAAGGGCTGCCGGACTCCAGGTCATAATGGCGAAACCTGTCCATTCCAGGATCTCACCGAAGAAATTAGGACAGGATATATAGTTAAACAGACCGCCAGTCGGTATGGAATATCCATTCTTTTCAGAGTGCCTGAGGGCTAAAAGCACATTGTCAGATTTAAGATTAATGGCCATTCCCAAAAGGAAGAGAATACCACCGGCAATAAACCTGATATCATATAGCCACTCAATTCCGTATCCCACTGAAACAGTCCCAAAATAATATCCGTTGATAAAACCATTGATCAGGTTGAAAAAAATGGCAAATATTGCAATGATCAAAGGCATAAACTTTTTCGAGGTATGGGTCCGCAGGGGGAAAATAATAGCCCGGTTAGAATAATGAATGGTATACAGCAGGAAAAAGATGAGGGTTACCAGATTCACCGGGTTCGGTCCCACCAGGAAAAACACAATGAACATGACCAGGGTGGGGAGTTCCATGATCATCCAACCCAGGCGGTTCGGTATCATTGGTCCCCAGTCCTTTCTTGAATGCCGCCCGTATGGTACAGTAATGCTCAGAAGAACAGGGAAGAGAACGATCCCAAATGCTATCCAGATCTTTATGAGCAGGGAATATTGTTCGGTATTCATCAGGGCTTATTAAGATACAGGGGCTAAATATAATTATTCTCTTTGAACCACTCTATCGTATCCCTGAGTGTATCCTTAAAAGGACGTGATTCGTAGCCTAGCTCATTCCGGGCTTTTTTGCTTGATATATCGGTGTGGGCAGTTTTCAATATCTCAACAGATTCCTTTGTATACAATGGTTTGTTCCCGCTGACCCTGCCCCAGGCCTTTAAAAATGGAACCCCGACCTCCGCAAGCCAGAATGGAATTACAGGTAATTTCTTATCCTTTCCCTGGTGAAGGATAATCTGTTCATACAGTTCCTTGAGTGTTTGAAAATGACCGGATAAAAGGTAAGATTGACCGGTCCTGCCATTTTCCATAGCACTGATGGTCCCTGCAACCACATCCCGGACATCCACCCAGTCATAACCGCCCGGGATCAGGGCCGGGATCTTCCCTTTGTAGAGCTGGATGATGGCCTGACCAATGAGTGAGGGCTTAAAATCATTGGGCCCCATTACAGAGGTAGGATTAATGATCACTGCATCCAATCCGGATTCCACAGCATGTAGCACCAGCTCTTCTGCCAGGGCCTTGGATTGGTTGTAAATAATATGGTCTGATACGGCGAGTGGGCGCTCCTCATCCAGGGTATGGTCAAGTGGCTGGTGCACGAGTGCATGAATGGAACTGAAATGCAGGAGACGCTTAACCTTGCAACTTTTAACGACATAAATTACGTTTTTAGTCCCGACAACATTGGTGTTGAGGACATGCTGATCTCCATTGATTGATATGGAGGCAGCCAGGTGGATCAGCACTTCTGCACCCTTGGCCAGTTCACTGAGAGAAGCTATATTGAGTATATTTCCTTTTACGAACTCGAGATCAAGTCCCTCTAGGCTGGCTGTATACTGATTGGTAAGTACTCTGAGATCGTGATTGTTATCCAGTAATTTGCGGCAGAGATTTGCGCCAATGTGACCACTGGCTCCGGTTAGGGCTATTTTCATTAATTGTAATTTGGGTCCTGCAAAATTAAAAAAAACTGATAAAGGATCAGGGTAAGATTGACCACAGGTGTATTATTAGTACAAATCCAGTGCTTTTTCACCAGGTGTGCGCTGGGAATTACTAGGGGTAAAAAAAATAAATAAAACATATGACCGTGATGTTATCTCTGTCACAGCTACGGAAGATACATTCGATGCCCTCATCAAGGTCAAATACCGTCCGGTTACCATTTATGATATGAAAGTCCATTATGGGAACGGCACGGTAGAAGACATAAAAATCAGGTACCATGTACAGGCCGGTGGAGCATCAAGGATCATTGACCTGCGTGGCAGGGACAGGATTATCAAAAAAGTGGTTTTTCGTTATGAAACGAAAACATTCTCGGGAAGGAGAGCTGAGATCAGGCTTTTTGGCATTCATATTTAGGTTTAGGTTAGATGGTTAGGGTATCCGCGGGCCATTGGTCCGTGGATATTTCTTTTACACCAGATCTATTTCCACCAGGTCTATTGCACTAAGATTTGCCACTCCGATCCCTAGTTGTTCTGATAGCTGGACATGTCGGGCCCGGCTATCGATAATGCTTTTATTTGACTGCAGTCTTTTTTCATTGATGATCTTCAGGCAGACACGGTCCACCGCTACCGGATCTGTGCCCAGGATTATCCCTCCATAGGGCCATGCATTTGCCGGTTTCCAGCTGACTCCCCCCTTGTAAATAGCCTGGAGGGCATTGCAGATAACCAGTCTTTCTTTTTCGCGGATCAAAGGAATTGTATTTATCTCAGGAATACCCGGATCAGTGCAGGCACCGAAATGAAAACTTGAAGGGTTGTCTATGGTCCCGTAATGATTCTTGAGGGCCACTGTAATACCTGCAAGTGTATGTGGTTTAATTACCGGAACATTGATCATGGCTGTACAGATTTCACTCAGGATCCTGCTGACCCTGGTTGATTTCTTACCGACAGGGTGCTGTTCAGGATGAAATCCCATCCCATCAGTCCCACGATGGTGTTTATAAGTACCGAAAATCCTCAACCTGCCCGGATCATTGCTCGGAGTATAGCCAAGGTTTACCAGTTCCGTATCACTGCGGTCCCATATCACAAACTGCTTTTCCTCAATTCCGGCTTCAGCACAGCTTGAAATTATGGCATTGGTCAGTGCCGGGTAGTGGGTTGCAAGGGGCGTATTTGTAAGTCCCCTGAAACTAATAGCGTTGATTTTCATACCGATAACATCCCCGGGCCCGAAAAAAGGAAACCAGGCATCGCTTAAATTACCTGCTCCCGTCAACTCTGTAATCCCCCTGTTGACCATATCCACAACTAGTTTTTGCCGGGCATGTCCATCGGGGCCGAATACATTTTTGTGACGGACCACCACCACCTTATTATTTGCATTCAGAAACAGTGGATATGTTCTAGCAGTAAGGGATATTCCCATGATACCCAGGGCAGATTTCCTGATGAAATCCCTGCGGGAACTGTTCCGTGATGCTGATGGTTCTCTAACCTGCATGAGGTTCTATTGTTTTTCAAACCAGAGATTCCTTACACGCCCGTTCGATACGAGCAAGCCAAGGATCCTTTTCTTTTTGTCTCGTTTGACCTTGATCTCGCTGAAAGCCGAGAGTTTTCCTTCAAGGTAATCCTCCCTGATAATACTGATCTCAAAATCCCCATGCCGTGAATGGTTCCCCATTAAAACAGAATCGCCTTTCGCATAGATTGAGTAATGAGTATCAAGTTCCGGACTATAATACCTGCCTGTATAGCTGCTTAAAAGTTCTCTGGTCATCTCCAGGGAGTCATAGGATTCAGAACGGATTGGATCCTCATCATCGACCTGCACCATCATTACCTTCCGGTTGTTGGGTAGAATTTCAAATGATACCTTAATCACAAATGCTACATTCAACATTTGGAATGTGTTCTCTTCAACCGGTAATAATTTATTTTCACTGGATTCTGGCCGGGAATACCTCAGGGTATCATCTTTCAGGTAAATTTTGCGTGAATACCGGCTTTTCTCATTCCAGTAATGCCCGCAGAATTTTGCCAAATCCTCATTTGACAGGAGCTTGGAGGTAATCGAATCAGCTGTTATAAGTCCGGGTACAGCATCAGCATCCAACTTCAGCAATATATCTGAGATCCGGTTTAATTTAGAACCGATATTGGAGGAGGAAAAGTTGGTAAGTATGGCAATATTCAGTTCATGATCAGGGAAAGCCTGGATAAGGGAACGGTAACCCCCGATAGCCCCGCCATGTGATATTCGCTTTTCCTCTTTGTATTTGTTTATATTGATGCCGAATGCATAATCCAGAGTGTCGCCGTTGTTCAACATGCCTTGCGTCTGCAATATCTGAAATGCTTCCTCCCAGCCTGTTTGTGGATGATAAAAATTGGTCAGCCAGACCAACAGGTCATCCATTGTGGAATGTATATTACCGGATCCAACATACCCCCAGTATTCTACTGCCCTTGAAAATCCATGACTGGCCGACCCATAATACGAAGTGGCATTGAAAGGTACTACCCGGCTATAGTCATCTTCGACATAGGTGTGGATCATATTAAGGGGCTCAAATACATTATCATGCATCCATATAGCAAATTTCTCTTCTGTGATCTTCTCAATGATATCCGCCATCAGCATGTAGCCTGTATTACAATAAAGGTATTCTTCACCGGGTTTGAAGTTGAGGTCTTTCTGGTTCTTCATGAACCTGAAGAGATCCTCATTCGTCCGGTAATCCTCATTTCTCCATCCCGCCATACCCAGGAGTGAATGAAGACTTCGCATGCCGCTGGTGTGATGGATCAAATGACGGATCGTAATGGTATCCCCAAAATCGAGAAGTTCGGGAAGATGTTTTCGTACATCATCATTCAGGGATAATTTACCCCGAATATGAAGAAGTACAATTCCCATGCAGGTGAACTGCTTGGAAACCGATGCAATATTAAAACGTGTATCAGGTGTATTGGGGACCAGGTATTCAAGGCTGGCAAGGCCATAGGCCCTGGAGAAGATGACCTTCCCTCCCTGCATGAGGCCAACCGAACCACCCGGATGGTTTGGCTGGTTCCATGAGATAAAAAGACTGTCAATTTTCTGAATTTCATCTTTGCTGAGCTGGGCAAATATCTCCGGGGGAAATACCAAGACCAATGACAGAATAATAGTAAGGCTGATTTTGTTCATGATGATCAATTTGTACTAAAGTTAGAAATTAATTGACATTGGGTAGATTATATACTAACTTGGATTAGCATAACACTATGAAGACAATATTTCCGAAAAGTTATCTAATCCTTTTCATTGTTCTGGTAATTTCTTTAGGGCGCTCAAAGGCACAGGATGGAAGTGATCTGATTACAGCAGTTGCCTACCAGGATCTGGATAAGGTTAAAAATCTGGTTGAGGCCGGTATAGATGTCAATTATCAGGAGGAGTCAGCGGGAGCTACAGCATTAATAATGTCAGCAATGTATAATTTCGGGGATATTGCCGGGTATCTGATCGAGAAAGGTGCCGATATTTCCATTAGGAACAAAGCCGGTCATACGGCACTTATGGCAGCGGCTGGTAGCTCAGAAGAAGTATTTGATTTATTGGCAGCTAATGGGGCTGACATGTCTGTTAAGCTTGAAGATGGCACCTCGGCATTTATGTTATCAATATCCGGAGTAATGTCAGATTTTGTAGGCTTTGGTAATGCCAAAAAGCTTCTGGACAACGGAGCTGATGTTGATGAATCTTTTACATCCGGTCCGGCGGAAGGTTATACCTGTCTGATGATGGCTGCAAGAAATCAACGGCCGGATATAGTTAATTTTCTGGTTGAAAATGGAGCGAATGTAAACACGAAAGCTGCTAATGGAAATACCCCATTATCCTTGGCTGTGGAAGAAGAGGACCAGGAAATGGTTGCGTTGCTAAAACAACTTGGCGCGAAATAAGAATGTACATTAGTCACCAAATGCCCATTTTCCCATCAATTAATACTTTTGCTTTCCCGACAAGTCGGGACAAAATCATTTTTATAATGATCATAAAGACTATCCTTATTCCCTTTAAACCAATAGATCTTACCAAGTATGGCTTTTTTAGAAAAAGGTGGAATATTTCCAATGTTTATTATTGAGTGCAGACAATCTGCAGGATGATGATCTGTAACATGCGACGTGTTCTGCCAATGAATCCCACACACCCACGATCCCGATAAATTAACACGAGTAATTAATCCATTATCAATTGGATTTAACATTTTCGCTTTATATGGCCCCACCTCTGACATAGGCTTACCGTTTGTTCGTAAATCATCGATCTCGGTGCCAATTGGAGTTCTTGCTCCAGTTGATTTCTCAGTGGGGGGTATAGCTTGCCATTTATTATCACGTAAAACATAAGTAAGACTTTTCTTTTCAGTGTTTGGCAATTGACTGTTCCATAAATCGTATTCACTGAATGCAGGAGTGTTTGCAATTTTTTTTCGCCATTCTTGATTTGTCTCTCCACTCATTCGGAAACATTGTTGGACTCCATAGTATTCAGGTAATCCCTCATCGTAGGTGTTAATGATCAATAACATCTCAATTCCATCATGAACTGGCTTTAAATAATATGTCCAATCCTGTTTTGACCACAATGAATCTTTATCAATTTTATGTTTATAAATGAATACATCTGTACAGTTCTTATAACTTTCCTGCAGCGCTTCAATTCTTTTAATATTGATGCTTGCATCTTTATTTGAGACTGGAACGCTTCCATATGAAATAGGTTCATGTTCATGAAAACGATAACCTATTCTATTTCCACTATGTTGTTTGTTAATCATTGTAGCAAAATTCGGTCTTTGCAAGGATATACTAATTGGAGATTTTTCTTGTACAACCTCTGAATTCTGGGCAACAACATCAAGCTTCAATATGATCAGATAGCCCAAGATTGCAATAATGAATAAGTAATATTTAATTTTCATTAATATGATGATTTTAGAGTTGTTAGTCTATTCTATTTCGGCAGCAAGTTCTGATAACCATTCCTCAATATCATTTTCAGGTATCTCAAGCTTTCTAAATGTTTTTTTATAGTTCGGGTATCCCCCAACCTCTTCCTGGCTATCGATAATCTGTCCTTCTCGATCGAGAAAATTCTGGATGATCCGTTTGTCAATTATATCACGGTCCTTCGGCCGTGCTCCGGCATGGCTGACGACATAGTGTTCAACATCCACGGAAGGTAATGCTTGAAAACTTCCAGGCCAAGTAGGCATTTTCGGGAGAATATTAATTTCTCCCTTGGTTAATTTAATTGATTTACCATCCTGATCGAAGGCAAGATTATCCTGTACATATGCATCTCCACGCTTTGCGATCAATGCTATATCCTCCCTTGAATCCTGATCTTTAAAAAGCACATTTCCCACTATGCTCACTTTACAATTTATTGGTTCATACATTGAGTTTTCCCATTCTGATTTTACATATCCGAGTTGAATTGCTACATTCCCTGGATTGTAAATAAGGTTGTTTACGATTACTCCGGTTGTATATGCTTTAAAATAGGGATTCCTTTGTGCATTGTGAGCATAAAGATTTCCTACAATGGCAATATCCTGGCAAAAATCATGGATCAAAGTTCCTTTTGAATGAGGACCCTTCTGGTGGGATGAATTATCGAGCCCTTCAGCGATAATATTATTACTGAATGTGATTTTATGTGAAGTGGAATCAGGTCCTTCTGTCCTTGTTCCGGATGCACTCAGGTTTTCGTCAACTGCCCAGGTAAAGGAACAATGATCTATTATTATGTTATAGGCATTTCCTCCTGAAGTTGCCAATCCATCTGGTTCCCAGCCGCTTTTCCGGGCTTGTTCTGCATCACCAGGCCTTACCCTGATATGCTTGATGATGATATCATGGGTCCTGATTCCGATTCCTCCCCGTACAATTGTAATACCCGGAGAAGGGGCAGTTTGTCCTGCTATTGTCAGGAAAGGTTCAGTAATCCCCAGATTGCTTTTCTTAAGGTCAATAATTCCCCCTACTTCAAATACTACGATACGGGGACCTTTGGTAACAATTGCTTCATGAAGTGAGCCCGGCCCCGATGCATCTAGTGTTGTTACCCGTATTACCTGACCGTTGAGTCCACCTTTGGTAGCTTCGCCAAATGCAATATTATCCGGAATAATTTTCTGGGCTGTAACGGTGCCTATTGAGTAATTGATTGCAACAATCAACAGGACAAACTGAGATAACATTGTTTTATGAATCATAGCTATTGAGAGATTAGGTTGACAGAAGTAAGATAAAACTCCCGAGCAAATTTTAAAACAGCTTCTTTTCCTTCCGGATGTATTATAAGAATACCTTCCCTGACAGCGGACTCTCCAGGTCTAATATCAAATGAGCCTCCATCCGAATGAATACATCCGGTTGACATCTGCGAATTACCACCAACGCCCAGGGCATCTCTGAATATTAATCCGATTGCATGTTTGCCGGTTTGAGATTCAACGACGATTAAAGGCAGACTTGTTCCTTCATTCAATTTCGAATTATAAAATTTACATCTTTCTATTCCCTCCTGCACAACAGAATTTTCTATAAAAGTGTTGTCCCATTTTCCGTTGTTATACCAATATGTTTTTTTTCGGTCAGGGTCACGAAAATCCGGAGCAGCTGTGAGTTGGATGCATACACTGCTGGACACATCTTCCAGTATTCTATCTGAAACATTATGATACCTTACCGTGAGATACAATCCATATTGAAACTCCTCGGCAGTTCCGGTGAATTCCAGTTCTTCACCTGCTCTTCCACTTAAACTAATTCCTCCTGTAGATGTATTTTTAAGTTTTAGTTGATTTACTTCACCAGGTGATAACAGGAAAAATGGCTTTTCCAAGCCTTTGTAGCTACATAACTCAGGAAGCCAGATATTAATAAAATTCCGTGTTGCTGCCAGTACATCCATTTGAATGTAATGCCCCGGGCGAATTCTACGATCTCCAATAAAACCACTTGGTGAATGTCCAGGATATTTTTCTACTATTCCCGAAGCTGGTTGTGCTGATGTAGTGGAATTATCATTACTAACACTTGACGGTTTGTCAGAACATGCCATCGTTGTCATTCCAACAAACACAATCACTATTTTTATCATTTTTATTGGAGATTTCGGCCTGAATTACACTTGCCCGATTGAGTTTCCATAGATTTTATATAAAATTTTACCGTTGATTGAGAAAGATATGAAAAAGCGGGCTGCCAGACGATTAATTCAGTTTAATTATGATGAATTAGATATCCTTATTTATTTATATTTTTAAGGAAATATAAAAAACCATTTTTATGGATATGTACAGTAAAATAAAATCAATTATTACCTTATTCCTGGTTGCAATCGTGTTGATAATCACATTATTATCTTGCAATAACCGGCAAAAAGGAACAGAAGATCCTTCTCACTACCCGGAAAAACCGAATATTATCTTTTTCATCGCAGATGATATGTACCCGGAGATGTTCAACTGTCTTCCTGAAGGGGAGGGGAAAAACCTGACACCCAATCTTGACTGGCTGGCTGCCGAAGGGACGATCATGGTAAACCAGTACGTGGTTTCCCCGGTTTGTACGCCGAGCCGCTACAATTGCCTGACCGGCAATTATGCCAGCCGGGCAACAAATAACCAGTTCCTGAGAAAAACGGAACATGAAGAGGGACAGACAGTCATCCAGTGGAATTCCTTTATCACGGATAAAGACAGAATCCTCCCGCATTACCTGAAGGAGCTCGGGTATACTACCGGTATGGTTGGTAAGAATCATGTGATAGCGGCCGGGGGACTGGAAGGTTTTTCCGATTTTAATGCCGATCCCAGGGATACTGAGATAGCAAAGAAAATAGAAGATAATTATAATAAGGTTGAAAAGGCCATACTGAACTGCGGTTTTGATTATGCCGGAGGGATCTACCATAATAATCCCAACTTCATTGGTGTTTCAGAACTGGCAGTGCAAAACCTTGACTGGATTACCCAGGCAGGAGTGGAATTCATAGATCAAAACCATGAAAATCAATTCTTCCTGTACTATGCCACCACCGTTCCGCATGGTCCGACCGAGCCGGAACGTTCCTGGAATGCCGATACGAAAATTACGGCGAGGGGATTTCTGGAAGAGGCTCCAGAGGTAATGCCGGCCCGGCACACACTGCTGGAGCGGCTGGAAGAAGCAGGCCTTGGTGGAACAGATAAGGAAAACTTACTCTGGCTTGATGATGCCCTCGGAGCACTAATCAGCAAACTCGAGGAGCATAATATCCTGGATAAGTCAATAATATTCTTTTTCAATGACCACGGCCAGCATGCAAAGGGCACCCTTTACCAGGGAGGTGCGTTAAATCCCAGTATCATATGGAAGGCTGGAGGCTTTCCTTGCGGAGATGTATGTGAGGCTAAAATCTCCAATGTGGATTTTGCACCGACTATTCTCGAACTGGCAGGGGCAGAAAAACCGGAAATAGGTTTTGACGGACGGAGTTTCAAGGCCGCCCTTGACGGGGAACAATCCGAATCCCGAGAGTCTCTCTTTTTTGAACTTGGTTATGCCAGGGCGGTGATCATGGGAAATTACAAATATTATGCAGTCAGGTATCCGGAGTATGCAAAGAACTGGACTTCAGAGGAAAGAGAGAAAGTCCTGAACCGGTATAATGAAGGAAGGTCATTCCGGAACATGGCCATTGTGAACCGTGACCCGGAAAAACCATTCAGTCACCTTGAAGTCGTTCCGGGGGGAGGACATGCAGAAAACCATAGTTACGGCAAGAAACCTGGATATTTTGACCCGGACCAATTGTTTAACCTGGCGGCCGATCCAGGGGAAATGAATAACCTTGCCAATAATCCAGAATACGGGAAAAAACTCCTTGAGATGAAGGCCGAACTTCAGAAGTACCTGGATGACTTGCCAGGCAAGTTCGATCTTTGAGCGGGCAGGCGGGGCACAACAATCGCAGTTCATGCTCAGGCAACCCTGATTCTCATCAGAAACACACAATCCAATATAGATTATGAAACGTAGAGAATTTATCAAGACCAGCGCCATTGCAGCCGGCGCATTGGCTACCCCGGTTCCTCTATTTATAAACCGTGATAAAATTAATCTGGCGATTCTTGGCACCGGATGGTGGGGAACAGACGTGTTGTTGCCAAATGCAATGACTTCCGGACAATTCGAAATCATTGGACTTTGTGACGTTGATTCCGAGGCACTGCGCCGTACTGCCGATGCGATTGAAAAAGCAAACGGGAAAAAGCCAGCGCTTTTTGCTGATTACAAGGAAATGTACGAGATGCCGGGTTTACAGGCTGTAGCCATTGCCACGCCCACACACTGGCATGCCCTTCAGTTTATTGACGCCTGCAGGAAAGGTTTACATGTTTTTCTTGAAAAACCTGTCAGCTACGACATTGCTGAAGGTATGGCAATGCTTGATGCAAAACAGAAAGCCAACATAGTGGTGCAGGTAGACTTCCCAAGGACAATGGTAGATACCAATGACAAGGTTAAGGCATTTATTCAAAGTGGTGAGATCGGTAAAGTTTTACAGGTCCAGGCGAATATCAATCGGCCGGATGCGATACTGGTAGAAAAGGAAATTCCGGAAACCATGGACTTTGAAACCTACTGCGGTCCTGCTCCCTATACCGGATACCTCTGTTCAGAAGACGGAATAAAACCGAACTGGAGAGGACAGCGTGAATTTAGCAGAGGATTACTGATGGATTGGGGTATTCATTACATCCAAAACGTGAGAAAGGTTCTGGATCTGGATTTGCCTGAGAATGTATCCTCACTAGGGGGAATTACACGGAACTTCACACAAAAAAATCCGGATCATCTGAATGTCCATTTTGATTTTGGAGGTCTGCCAGTCTATTGGACACATAAATCCTGGGGATTTACGTCTCCTATCCCCGATTATGATATTGGTGTATATTATTTCGGTGAAAAAGGAACTATTTTTGCCGGAGACCTGGGATGGCATATACTTCCTGCAGGGGAAAAGGAAAAAGTAACAAAGGGGGATGTAAGGTTCCGCCCGGGTAAGCCCGGCATAGCAGAAATATATGCAAATATGATAATCGGACTTTTCAATGAATTTGCTGAGGGGATCAGGAACAGGGCCAATGACGGGATAACCAACACTCTGGAGGATGCCTTCAAAACCACTTCTACCGTCATCTACGGTGATTTGGCTTATCTTGTAAAGTCAGGCATTGCCATTGATTCATCTACTATGGATATCCCGAATAACGAGGAAGCTCAAAAAATGGTCAAAAGAGAGTACAGAGCTCCCTATCAGCATCCCTATACAAACGGATCATCTAAAATTTAGAGCATGAAAAATTATCTTCAATTATTACGATTTCAGCAAAATCGCCGCAATTTTCTGAAATCACAAATAATACTCGGGCTGAGTGCGATAGCAGGCACAATGGGATCTTCAAATTTATTTGCTGCACCCCTAAAATCTAAAAACCTCCATTCAGACTCATTAGATCCCTTGCGTGAAACTTTCTTGGAATGTCTGGGAGGACCTTTCCCGGAATCTACACCCCTAAATACCCAAGTTGGTAAGTCGATACAAAAGGATGGTTATCGTATTTTATTCTTGAGTTATGAAACACAGCCGGGTGACAGGATACCGGCATTGTTGCTTATTCCTGATTCTGCCAAAGCTGAAAGCCCTGTACCAGGCATCGCAGTCTGGCACCAGCACAATGGTGAATATCATTTAGGAAAATCGGAGCCTGCCGGACTTGCAGGCAACCCTATGCATCATACAGCTGTTGCATTAGCTCATGAAGGTTATGTTGTACTTTGCCCTGACGCATTATGTTTTGAAGAGCGTCAGGATCCTACAGGAATATTGAAGGGAGGAGAATATGAGCGATTTGAATTTCTAAAACAAATAGTAAGAGGCCGAAGCCTTGCATGGAAGAGTATTTTGGACATGAAAAGGGCGATAGACCTGCTTAGTGAGCGTCCAGAGGTTTTGTCAGATCAGCTGGGCTGTTACGGACACTCTATGGGTTCTACTCATGCCTGGCTTGTGAGTCCACTTGAACCGAGGTTGAAATGCACTATTGGCAACTGCTGCCTTCCAACATATGAAGCAATTGAGCAAGAACATTTACTGCACTGTTTCCCAAACTTTATCCCCGGATGGACAAAATATGGAGACACACCTGAAATTGCTGCTCTTATTGCACCAAGAGCGCTCCATCTAAATCTTGGTGAAAAAGACACGGGAAGTCCCATCGAATCTGCTCAACGAGGTCTGAAAAGGATTGCTGAAACCTACAATAAAGTTGGAGCAGCTGAGAATTTCAGTTACTTTATAGAACCTGATAAAGGACATGTTCTCAGTGATGCTATGTGGCATCATGTTAAAGAATGTTTTAAGAAACATCTTAAAATCACATAAACTAAATCTATAAAATCATGAAAAATTCGCTTATAGCAATCATCATTGGAAGTTTTGTCGTGCTTGGATTAACCATGGAACAGAAAAAATCAGACGCATTAATTCCCGACAAACAAATGATGCAGGTTGGTATCATTGTAGAGGATATCGAAAAATCGGCCAAAGCATGGACAAACTTTCTGGGGAATGAAGAAATTCCAGAGATCTCGGTTGCCACGGGCAGTGAAAAAAATCCTACTAAATATAACGGACAACCATCGGATGCAAAAGCCAAGCTGGTCTTTTTCAAACTTGATAATATCACGATAGAACTTATCGAGCCTCTTGGAGGACCCAGCACCTGGCAGGAATTTCTTGATACCAAAGGAGAAGGTATTCATCATATTGCCTTTGATGTTAAAGGAATGAAGAACTACATTGAAAACTTCGAAGACAATGGTATTCCCATGATTCAACATGGAGGGTGGGAAACTGGCGAATACGGCTATTTTGATGGCAGCAACAGCCTGGCTCTTATCATTGAACTATTGGAGCATTATAATCAATAAAGGTAAAGAGTGATCTACACCAGTAAGTCATGTGAGGATCACGAAGACTCCATGTACATTTTTCCATGCATAATATTAGGTCAATTACAAATTCTATTCTGGCATCAAATTGTAGCAAACCAGCGTTTGAAGATAGCGCAGATATAGTTTTCCGTTTGCAACCACGGGAACCGTCCATGCCTGATATTTCACTTTTTTCAGGGCATTCTCAATTTTACCAATTATATAGAAAGCCTTAGGATCAGGTTTAACCAGGAACATGTTTCCTTTTACATCCATACAAATTAAATGTCCATCGACATAGGTTGTAGTTCCCTGACCAATTTCTTTAGTGCTCCACATTTCCTCTCCAGTTTTTAGCTCAACACATTTAAAATCACCTTTGTTTCTTCCACTGTACCCGGTATATCCGTAAATATATCCCTCAACTATTATTGGATCGGAATGGTGAGCAGCAATAGCATCATTTTTCCATAGTACTTTATAACTGTCCCGGGTGATCTCTATGGCTTGTCCCCCCTTCGTAAATGAAGTTATAAAAACTATATTATCCTTAACTGCGGGCGTTGTAGCATTCATTTCAAATTCCCAGGGTACGCGCCATAGTTCCTGGCCATTTTCAGATTCAATACATGAAAGTCCTTTTCCATGATAAACCAGGATATTTGCATCTTCCTGTTCTTTAATTAAAATTGGCGCAGAGAATCCTGCCAAACCAGCATAGGATTTCCAAATCAAATCACCATTTAATTTATTGAATGCGATAAACAAAGCATCTCCACCACCTTGTACAATTACCCTATCCTCATAAACTAAAGGAGAGCTTGAATGACCATGACTGGGTTCTTCTCCTCCAAAATCATTAACATTTTTTCTCCAGACCAACTTTCCATCTGATAATTGCCAACAAACAAGATCTCCACTCCTACCAAAAGTATAGACATTATTACTGTCAATGAATGGTGTTGCACGCGAACCTGGTCCGTGCGCTGTTCCTGCTTCAGCTTCATATGAACCCTGCCATATTAATTCGCTATTATCTGTATTGATACAGAAAACAAGATCATTCTTTTCATCTCTACCCGGAATCACTAATCTATTTCCAACAATTACCGGAGCCGACCATGAAGCAGTTGCCTGTCCCTGGCATAGGAAATTGACCTCCCATAATTTTTCTAAACCATCAGACCAGTCTGTTTCAATTCCTGTTAAGGAGCTTTTCCCATCAAAATGCTGGCCTCTCCAATTTGGCCAATCGGCATCTCCTTTATTAATTTCAGTTATTCCTGCTATTCCAGAAGGAATATTTTCACGAATTCCATCAATTTTTTCACTCTTATATATTGATCTATATGCGTAGTAAATGAAAATAGCTAATGATAAAACCAGAACAGCTATAATTGACAGAATGATTTTCCAGATTTTTTTCATTTTCGTCAAATTGGTTTGGAGTAGAATTAAAAGTACAAATTAATAGCTGGAATGAAAGAATATGGTTTTGAGGATATGGGAAAAGCTTTACAAGGAGCTGATCTACAGGAAAATGTAACATCGTGACACATTCAAGTCAGAAATGCGACCATGAAAATATATCATAGTTCAAAGTATGGATCCAATTACCTGTAATTGTCTGAAATATTTGTAAGTAAATACTATTTGATGTAAGTCCTTCCAGATGTAAAAGAAAATTATTATTTTCATGAGCTTTTTTAACCCTTCGTTCTAAAAACTAGTCACTGCCTGCCATGTCGCAAAGAAAGAATTACTTACTCTTTTTTATACTTATCGTTTTCAGCAATTTAATCTTAAATGCTCAGATTGAACGCCCCAAATGGGAAATTGGTGGCGGTTTACGCCTGAATTACCTGGGACTTGATGGAGGTTATTCGGGTCAACGGGCATCGGATGGTTACGAATTTGAACTGAATTACAAAGACATAGGCATGGACACCTATTCGCCAAGTTTTGCAATAGCTGCGGGAGGCAGATATAAAAAAATTGAACCTGGCTTTTGCTGGTTCCAGAGGTTCTTATAAGGGCGAGTTTGAAACCAAATTTGATATTGTAATGGATGATATTCAGATTGATTCAGGTTCTCATGTAGATGGAAACATAGATATGGGCATTTACGCTTTAACTACAACTTTCGCCTTAATCCAGAAAAAACACGAGCTGGGAGTTGGTATTGGCTTCCTGATATTAAATATGGGCTCAAGTTTTAAAACTACTGATGTAAATGGTGAGCTTATTGATTTAGGTGGAAACCATCTGTTTCCTATGCCATTTCTTGCTGTAAGCGGACGCTTAAACTTTGGTAAACTTCGGTTTGCCGGTTCTGGAGGTGGAGCTATTTTTGGGGGAGAAAAAGATGGCCTCGATTATGATGTAAAATATTATACCATTGACATTAAAGGGGTATATGATTTCTATAAAGGCGACAATTGGTCATACTCTGCTTCCCTGGGTTACCGTAGATTGTTCATGGATATGTATATGGAAAATGAAATGGGATGGGCTAAAGAGAATGATATACAGCGGTCCTTATATTAGTTTGCGAGCGAAGTTTTCAAGTACTGAAAAATGGACTCATGTTAAAAGAAAGAACAGAAAAAAAAGTGAAATTTAATCGTATTTTTAAAGCTTTATTCATAATACAATAAAAACCATCTATCATGAAAATCTTAAATTTATTACTTGTTTTTGCTATCACATTATGCATGGTTTCCTGTGGCTCCCAAACCAAGAAGGAAGAAACCGATAGCCAAAAAACAGAGGAAGTTTCTGTGCCTGAACGACCCACAGATGCAGAACTTATGGCATTTAAAGTTTACCATCATATGAGATATATGGTAACCACTGCTGAAGAGGCGGGGGGTACAAATAAGTTGTCTCATACCAGAAAATTGCCCACCGAAGGAACTGATCCGGTGGTTACTCCAGCCCTTGATCACATATACACAAAGGCAGTAATTGATCTGTCTGAAGGACTTGCAATTGTTGAGTTTCTAAAAGTAACAGACGATAGATATTACTCCATCCATATTACCGACCAGGAACATTATACGATCTATGATGAGATTCATCCAGCTGGAAAGTATGCCTTTGTACGTAAGGGCAAAGATATGGCAGTACCTGAAGATGCAACAGTGATTGAAAGTCCCGGGGATTACCCGCATCTCTTCATTCGCATCCAGGTTAAAACAACCGAGGATCTGGAAAATGTTTATCCCATCCAGGATAAAATAGTACTTACAGGAATAAGCAGAGAGCTTATCATCGATAATTACATCACACATACCATAGAAACACATGATGTTTATCCACAGAACAAAGAAATTCTTGCCTCTGAAGTAGACTTTAATAAAGAGGACTATTTACGAGTAAGCAACTATATAGGTGTTGTTGCTCCTAAGTTTAGCGTGACGGGTAATATTGGGATGTTCGGTCCTATTGACAGTAATGAGCCAAACAGCAACGACCCTGAATATCGTGCCGCTGCTATAGTCGGGCACCTTGGCTTTCCTCTGCATCATGCTTATTATGGACCCTTTTTTACAAACTGCAACGATGAAGTGCTTAATGGTGACAAAACTGAAGTAATTACCTTCCCATACGAACCTGAAGGGGTGGAACTGTTCTGGTCCGTTACACGTTACAGTGCATTAACCAGAAATACATTACCTGGCAAAAATGACCTTTTTAATGCATACAATACTGAGCCTGATGAAAATGGAAATATTACAGTCACATTCAGTGTTGAGGATCCAAATGATGGTACCTACTGGATGCCTGTGAATGCAGGTGAGCCTTATTATTTTGTGGTTCGTTACTACAAACCTGATGTAAATAATCTTCCAAAGAAACCCTGTTAATAGGACTATAAGGTAAAATCAGGAGTTAATTATTGTATGACATGTACTAGCTAAAAGTTAAGTAAAATGAAAGCCACAAATTCCATTATTGCGTTAATAATAACTATCGTAATCTGCATGTCCTGTACTCAGGTACAGCAGAATGATACAGTTCAGCAGCAACCTGACTTTGAGATGATATCCAAACTAAATGTAATGGCTCCCAATGCAATAATGCATAAAGAATATGTCAAAACAATTGGTCGCATGGCATATGTATGGGGCTGGCCCATGGTTAATACTCACAATCGAAGGGCTACTATTACCCAGGCCCCGGAACCGGGAAAGTTAGGTGGCGTGGTTCCAGTTGCCCCTCTTAACCATCTTTGTATGCTAAATGACTACGTGAAGCCAATTCAGAGTTTCGTGGCTTGTCCAAACCAGGATGTGGCTTATGGCCTAGCAATGTGTGCGCTGGACGAGGAACCCGTTGTGGTCCAGGTCCCGGATTTTGGAGACCGCTTCTGGGTGTATGCACTCTATGACGCACGTACAGATCAGTATGGGCAATTTGGCAAAGCTTATGGTACAAAACCGGGCTTTTACCTTTTGGTCGGGCCAAACTGGGAAGGTGATGTTCCTGACGGGATCACAAAAGTTATCAAGGCAACCACCGAATTTACATTTATTGCCCCTCGGGTTTTTATCGATGATACGCCAGAAGACAAAGAAGCGATTAAACCGATTGTAAACCAAATAAACGCATATCCACTTGCAAAGTATGATGGTGAAACCAAGATTAAGGATTGGGACAATATTCCATCATTTCCAGCACCTGAAACGAAAGGTGAAAGCAAATGGGTTGTTCCTGAATTATTCTTTGACCAGCTTCCTGGTGTAATGGATTTAGTACCTCCGCTGCCAGGCGAAGAAGCACTGTACGCCTCCATACGGCAGGTGCTGAATGCTGCTGAAAAAGATCCTGAAATAAAGAAGATACTGCATGAGGTGGCTGTGAATACAGAAAAGGAAGTTATCGGACCACTTTTTCTTTGGAAGCATAATGGCATTCCTGCGGGCAATGGCTGGAACCGATCATATAATAATGCACAGTGGGGATTTGATTATTTAATGAGAACAAGTACTGCCCGGTCCAATATGTTTGATAACCGGCCTACTGAAACCCAGTATTTTTATACCGACAACGATTCAGAAGGTCATCAATTGGAAAGTCAAAGTACCTATGCCATTACTTTCCCAGAGGGACAGCTACCTCCTGTAAATGGATTCTGGTCCTTGACCTTGTATAATGAGTACCACATTTTTTCACCAAATGACTTGAATCGTTATTCACTTGGCACAAAAAATAAAACATTAATTAATAATGAGGATGGTTCATTAACCCTTTATGCTGGAGCAAATCCCTCGGATGAGGATAAAACCTCAAACTGGCTTCCTGCGCCAGAAGGAACTTTCTCTCTTTATATTCGTGCATATTGGGGTAAACAGGCGATTCTTGATGGTTCATGGATTCCTCCTTATATCGAAAAGATCAGATAGAAGTATAAAATTTGCAAGCAAACAATCGCTGGACGACTCACATAATCTGATTTGAAAGGCATCCTTCAGGTCAGATTAAGCTTTTAATGCAAGGGTTATCTTTCAACAATAGTTCAACTACGCCCCTATCAAGGACCCCTTGCCCAATTATATTTGAATTATTACCTTTGCTCTCCCGAAAGGGATAAGGGGTGTTAGCTCAGTTGGTTCAGAGCGCATGCTTGACAGGTACTACTAATCCGTTTCATAAAACACGGTTAAAAACAACTATAAAAGCAATTATTCTTTCAGTTCTTCAATTTTGGATTCAAGTTGCTCAAAAGAATAACGATCACGATTGTTTTTTCCAATGTATCGAAAAACCTCTTTCCCATTGGGATCTAATAAAATCAATGCCGGAAAATGAACAATCTGATTGTGAAATTCATATCCATCTTGGATATTGAACTGATCCGCGAGCTTTGCATCGAGGTCGTGATAGATAGGGAACTTAGTAAAATCCTCTGATAGGTTATTAGACCAGGCTTCAATCTCTTTTTCAGAATCGGGTTTAATAAAAACCTGCTCAACATCTGGAAGGGTTTCGGCCTTACTGAAGTAATCCTGAGTATGTCTAATACAAACAGGACACTCTGTCTTTAACAGAAAATGAAGGGCAACAAATTTACCCCGGGCATCACTTAACTTAAACTGGCTATTGTCTGTAGCAGAAATAAGGGTAAAATCAACTGGATTCTGCCCTGATAAAGAGGCAACACAGATTAATAGAAGTGTTACGGTTGTTAGTTTATATATGAAATTCATAGTACTCAGAATTGAAGTTAAATAAAAGACGAAAAGGTATTAAATTATTAGCTTCTATCCAAATGTACTTCTTACCCCAATTCCCATGAATTATATCTTTGCTTTCCCAAAAGGATTCGGGGTGTTAGCTCAGTTGGTTCAGAGCGCATGCTTGACAGGCATTGTAAATATGCAGGAACATAGAGATAGTATCCAATCCTGGATATTTTAATTCAGAATTCCAACACCAGCCCAATTCCGTTTTCAGTGGGTTTGAGATTTAATGTTCCTGTATTAAAAGCCAAAAGTTCAATCTCAATCATATTGGCCCTTTCATGACCAGTGATCCATGCGACCATTCCGTACCCCAGTGGAAATGCACTGAAGCACATAATCATTAATCCTGTGCCAAAGGTGACGTAATTGAAATCCTCTACATATGATATATTACTGATGCCCCTGAATGTCATTACTGCACCTCCAACAAGCATCCCGGTACCCACAGCGGTCCAGACCTTTCCATTTCGTTCCATCTTCCGAGCTTGCTCATGTGCCAGTTCTAATTGGTCTTTATTCATCCCTGAATAGGGATTGTATCGAAACGTATAATCCTGGCTTTTTGATGTTGCACTGAACAGGAATATCAATGCCAACAGAGCGTATAAATATTTCATAATTTTACTAGGCTCTAGTTTAAAATAGCTATTATTTGTATATTTGTTACATGGATATAGAAGATATCAAAAAGCAGATTCTCGCACTCCCCTTGGGAGACCGGCAACGTTTGCTCAGGGAGGTAGGTGACACAGTGTCGGGGCCGGAGGCGCAGGCCTCCCGTCGCCACCAGCTTGACAATAGGATGGGCAACTGCCCTCACTGT
>SDBT01005017.1_pt1 | contig 22350 bp, 23 predicted proteins | sample 2277101 | NCBI WGS metagenome assembly SDBT01 (sample SAMN10404973, study PRJNA504765) | marine sediment metagenome | isolation source: marine sediment core GS10_PC15, 103 cmbsf | place: Arctic Ocean: Southern Knipovich Ridge | collected 2010 | reverse complement strand
ATGATTTCCGCTCCTGTTATGATAGCGCCCTCGACAGAATTCGAATCTGCAGCCTTTTGCTCCGCAAGCAAACGCTCTATCCAATTGAGCTACGAGGGCAAGGGAACCATTATACGCAACTATAACCTAGCGGATATAAACCGTCAAGGAATAGAAATCAACCAACTGCCAATCTCATCCAATCAATTAATTTGAAAGCAGTGTAATTTTCTGCATCGCTTTATAAAAAGGCTTCAGGCGCTTATACATCCGCAGATAAACCTCATTATATAACTGGTCATAGACAGCATGCGCTTTTGGGTCAGGGTTGAATGTGTCACCGAGGCGGGTCATTGCTTCAAGGGCTGTTTGGTAGTCGGGATGGATGCCTACACCTACGGCGGCATTGATCGCAGCGCCCAACCCGGACGCTTCATATAGATGAGGTCGGGAGACTGGCAGCCCAAATATATCCGCTGTGAGCTGCATGGCAGCATCACTTTGACTTCCTCCACCGGCGATACGCACCTGATCAACTATTGTTTTTGAACGCTTTTCTGTGCGTTCTTTCCCATCTCTGAGCGCGTATGCTAGCCCTTCTAGTATTGCGCGGTATAAGTGAGCGCGAGTGTGAATGTCGTTGAATCCGATGACCGCTCCCCGCGCTTCCGGACCGGGATGGCGCAGACCAGGTGACCAATATGGCTGGAGCACCAATCCCTGTGATCCGGGTGGCACACTCCTGACGAGCTCGTCAAATAAAACTTCAGGTTCAACGCCGGTTTCTTTGGCTAAGCGCTGCTCGCGCAGACCAAATTCGTTTTTAAACCAGTTCACCATCCAATATCCACGATATATCTGCAATTCCAAATTATAAAAATCCGGCACGGCGGCAGGGTATGCTGGGATTAGGGGAATGATCTCAATATACTTTTTATGCGTGGTGTTGATGGTGGCAGCTGTTCCGTAGCTAAGGCAAGCGACATTGGGTTTCAAACTGCCAGCTCCCAGTACTTCACAGGCTTTGTCTGCGGCCGAAGCGATTAGGGGCAGACCAACAGGAATACCGGTTTGGTGTGATGCTTTTGATGTAATCTCGCCCAACAGTTCGCCAACAGGGATGAGATCAACCAATTTATCCGGCTTGATTACAAGCGCCTGCCAATACCAATGACTGCTGGATGCCCAATTCTGTTTCTTATAATCGAAAGGCATATACCCTACCTGGCAGCCGATTGAATCCACAAATCGGTCGGTCAGTAAACGAGTCAGATACCCGGAGAGATAAGTAAATTTGTATGTTTTTTTCCAAATATCAGGTTGATGAAGATGAATCCAATTAGCTTCGCATTCTGCCTGTAAGTACTCCACCGTTGGCTTTGCTCCGGCAAGTGTGAAGGCAGCTCCCCAAAGACCTTTCACGGGTGGGAATATCTCCGCGCGACGCTGATCCAACCAGATGATCGCCGGGCGCAGCGGGTTGCCCTCTTTATCTAAATTAACTACAGTGGCACGCTGTGTGGTGATCGATACTGCCGCGATGCTGTCTTTTTGTGCCTCCTTCTGAGTGAATAACTGACTACAAGCCTGGCAAAGGGCGTTCCAGAATATATTTGGGTCCTGCTCAGCCAGACCAGGAGCAGTTGAATAGTAAGGTTCTATCGGTATACGAGCCTTCGCCAGGAGATCACCCTGCGAATTAAATAATAATGCACGAACAGATTGCGTTCCGCAATCGATTGCCAATAAGTTTTCAGCCATACTTACCTCCGATCATTCAGTAAAATCCCAACGTTTATTTTTTTGTTCTTCTGATATATCTAACCCCAAAGTACCTCCAGGGTTCATAATATTATGCGGATCAAATTGCTTTATTAATACTTGCATCAACCGCATCCATTCAGTTCCAATTTGGCCTTCCAGGCCAGGGCGCAGTCTGTTTGCCAATACCGTGGTGGTGGCTCATGGCAGCGCCAGATGCCTGGATTGCGTCCAACACTCCGTATTGAAGGGTGAGATAGTTATTAATATCTTGATAGCACCATAAAGATTGTTCATGTTTAATACCGGATTCCGGCCCATAACCGCTAAGCCTATTAACCCAATATCATATGTCTGCAAGCGAACCTCCAACTGTTTATAATCATGTATATCATACGATTAACAAAAAACCACACATTGCCTATGAATGTGTGGTTTTTATGTGTTCAGAGCTGATTATCTATGATGTTTGATCGTCTTTGATCACATCTTCCAGGAGCTTGACAGTCTTAAAGGTGTTGTCTTCCATAGATAGAAGCAGCAATAGCAGCTCGCCATATCCATACAGGATCACGGCATACAGAATCCCAACGATGACGATGCTGAAGGAACCGAGAAGCCCGACAAAAAAGCCACTATTTGCATCAACCCCAAAAGCAGACCACAGGTCACCACCGGCGAAAGATATGATCAGTGTACCTAATCCGCCCAGTACCGCGAATGCGGCAACTACTATGCCCAACACCTTAAGAATAGTAGAAATAATACGAAGCACACCAAAGCGTTTTTTCATTTTTTCCTCCTCGTTATACTTTCCATTGATTATTACTTGTAATTGTAATTATATACATAAAGTTTATACCACGCAGGCAATTAAAAGCCAAACGCCTGGGTGAGGGGGGCACCCAAGCATTTGGTACTTTGTTTATATCATACTTGGTTTTTTTGCGCAAGGTTGTTGTTGACAGTCGTTTTTGCGGGCAGTAATAACTAATAGTTATATCGCATAAATAAGTGTGCCAGTATCATTCCAAGGTGAAATTATTCTTAAATTGCGCGGCGGTTTCAAGTACTTCCTGGGCGGTTGCTCGGTTCACTTCGCTGTCTCCGCCAAACATCTTTGCCAATTCGTTTTGCCTGCGGACGATATCTAATACTTCAACCATTGTCTGGGTGCGTCCATTGATAACTTTCTTAAGCACATGGAAGTGCTGATTGCCATAAGCAGCAAGCTGAGGGAGGTGGGTAACGCACAGCACCTGATGCGTTCTGCCAAGCTGCCAAAGCTTTTCACCGACTACAGCACCAACACGCCCACCAATTCCCTGATCAATCTCATCAAAAATCAGTGTCGGGATTGTATCCGCGTTAGCCAGCACGTTCTTAAGCGCAAGCATCAACCGGGATGTCTCGCCACCGGAAGCGATCTTTACCAGCGGTTTTAGACCCTCCCCGGGATTCGGAGCAATGAGGAATTCGATGTGGTCGACTCCATTGCTATTAAATCCAATTTTTTGTCCATCGCCCATCGCAATTCCAAATTCACTTGGTTTGTGGGTGATCGATACTGAAAACTGAGCGCCAGCCATTTTTAGGTCAGAAAGCTCAACCTCCATGTGGTCACTTAATACCCGGGCAGCTTCTTGACGGGTTTCTGACAATGAGTGTGCCGCATCCGTTATTTTCTGAAGTAAAATCGTTTCCTGATGTTCTAAATCTTCGATTTGTTCTTTAGCATGGGATATGTGTTCAAGCTTAATCTGTGCGGCTTCCGCGAAATCTAATACTGCTGTTTCATCTTCCCCATATTTCTTTTTCAGGATGGAGATGAGCGCTAAGCGGGTTTCTGTTTGCTCTAACCGCTTGGGATTATATTCAATCTTTTCAATATACTCCTGAAGGGTCCGGCTGGAATCAGCAATGAGAGAATTGATCGTTTCGGTTTGATCCATTAGATTATCAAGTTCATGGTCGATCTGGGCTAAGCTACGTACTGATTTCGCTACATCCCCCAACATTTCACTAACCGACGGGGCATCTGAAGAATTCTCTTCGAGCAGCGCGTATGCGTTCTGAGCCAGGGAGGTCAATTTTTCAGCGTTAGCTAAACGGCTGAGTTCCTTGCGGAGTACTTCTTCTTCACCGGGCTGTAATTTCGCAGCTTCGATCTCCTGGATTTGATACTTAAGAAGATCGGTTTGGCGGACGGCATCCTGCTCGGCTTCGCGCAATTCTGCCAGATCATCCCGAACTTTTTTTACTGCGTGATAAAGGGCACGGTAATTTTCGAGGTGTTCCTGGTTATTCGCAAACCTGTCCAGTAAAAATAAATGTTGGCGGATGGTCAAAAGAGATAGATGTTCAGACTGGCCGTGAATATCTACCATATAACTTCCAATCTCCCGCATGAGGGAAACAGTGACCACACGCCCGTTCAAACGCGCAATATTTCTTCCCCCCCGCCGGATTTCCCGATTAAATAGTATCTCATCTTTATTTTCCAGTAATCCCTCTGCTTCTAAAAGACGAAGAATTTCTTTTTTATGCTGGGCGGGAATAGCAAACACAGCTTCGAGATTGGCGCGATCAGCACCTGCCCTGACCATGGTGTTTTCCGCTCTTCCCCCTATCAATGCTTTAATTGCATCCAGTAGAATAGATTTACCCGCGCCGGTTTCTCCGGTAAAAGTAGTAAGCCCTTCCCCAAACACCAATTCAAGCTGGTCAATAATCGCAAAATTCTCAATACGGAGTTCTTTAATCATGTCTTAATGGCATTTCAAAAAGAAATTCCTTTTAAACGATAATAAATCGCACCAGTAATGAGTAATGAATAAGCTATCCGCCATATCAAGGGAAGTAAGAAGAAAATATTGAATCCACCAGATCCCATTGTTCCTATTACTTGAAGCAGCATTGCGACCAGTAATGGAAGACTACCAATCGCGCATGCAGCAGCGGTAGTAAAGAACAGGGCATTAGACCTGCGATTCTTAATGACTGTTCGCACGGCACGTACAATGACCATGCCAAAGAAAGGTGCTGCAAAGATAGTTATGAATCCTAAGAAACTGACCAGATACGATCCGATGAATGAAAGAACTCCAGCAATAACCGGGGCGAGAATATAATCAGATGTTTTTGCAGTATCAAATTTTTTTTGCTGGCCGCGCACACAGGATTTACAGCGATAGCCAGTTGGCGTCTGAATTACACACTGAATGCAGATAGGTTGTTCGCATTTATTACAACGCAGAAGTGTCTCATGGCCAGGATGGTTTATGCAGTACAGGGTTTCTGTCATTTGGTTGATTTTCTTGATTCCATTCAGGCAATTATACCTGCGGTAGTGATACTGGCGAGGTGGTTCAGCCAGTTGGGAGTGATGGATTCTGTTCCAGATAGCGATTTAATGTCCGATAAAAGAAACCAGGACCATGAAAGCGAATAAATAATGAATCATACTTGCTGGCAGCAACCCGAACCTGATCTCCATCTTTCATAATCACTGGTGTGTGTCCGTCGATGCTGAATACAGCCTGATGCGTGGTGTGGACATTGATGGTTACTTTTGCGCCTTCTGAAAGGACTATAGATTGGTCTGGTGAAAGGTGAGGTGCGATAGGTACAATGATGATATTACGAACATCTGGCGGTAAAATTGCGCCACCAGCAGCAAGGGCATAAGCGGTGGATCCGGTGGGTGTTGCAGCGATCACGCCATCAGCCACATAGCTAGCCATTGGATATCCATCGACCTCTGTGGTGATGCGGACTGGCCGTACGTACTGTCCCCGGCAGACGACAACCTCATTGACCACCTGCCAAATGCCCAAACTTTTCTTCTTACGGATATGCTCCGCCTGGAGCAGCATTCTTTTCTCAATCCTGTATTCTCCGTTTAAGAGGCGCTGAAAATACTTCTGCCATTCATCTCTATGCAGCTCAATTAAGAAACCCATTGTTCCAAGATTAACACCAACGATGGGGATCTCGGTAGCGGAGCATAAGTGACATGCGCGCAGCATAGTGCCATCTCCACCTAAAACGATGAGCGCGTCAAGGTTTCTCTGTTCAACAGCATGCTGTATTGTTTCTTCCCGAATTGCCCCAATTGAAGATATCCGTGCACCTGCCTTTGTTAGGTAGGCGGAAATATCCTGACTGATCGCTAATGCGTCATTGATCTGCGCATTATATGCAATCCCAAAATTAGAGATTCTCTTTTCCATTGTTTGTTTTTAATTATATGCTTTTTATAAATGGTTTCATAAGTGTTGATCACAACTATTTCTATAACCACACCGGGCACACCTGTTTGGATGGTTATGTGATCTGGGTGTATCTTCTTTACCCTTCTGCTTTCTAATGACATCAATTATTTCCAGTACTTTTTCTTCCAAATCAGATGTGAATTTAACCTTGAACGTACGGTTCTTGTAGCGGAGCAGCCCAAATGGAGGACGCTGTCCGTAAGTACTATTCACAAGCACACAATACGCTGCTAATTGAAGGATATGGCTATCGTACGGGCTGTGCGGTGCCCAAGACGATTTCACTTCTGCAGGAATGATCCGGTCACCTTTTTTTATCAAGTAGTCAGGTCTGCCAGTGAGTCCGATACTCGCCTCATACAGCGGCTTCAAGACTTTTTTCCACATGCCGGGATCGGAATAGATGATGCGGCCATCGGGAATTCCTGTCTTTTTTGTTAATAAACGTGATATTCCGAATAGAATCAGAGCGAGGAAAATAAGGATAGCAACGATTGAGATTAAAAGTGTATTTATTTCCATGACACAATTTACTTCAGGATGGCAGTGACCAATATGCTTAATATGATGACCGCAGATATCACCAACAACCATGCGATGGTCTTAAGAAGATTAGCAGAGCGGGATTGAATGATATGGAGTTGGTGAAATTTCTGTCCAGCCGCAAGCTCATCCACATTAATTGGTTTTATTTTTTTTCGTTGGTACCACCACGCGCGCTGGCAGTACATGAAAGAGCCGATCTCAGACGCACGGATGGTGCGTTTACTTCGTGACATTATTGATGATGCGTTCCTCGAATTCCTTTAATGCCTGCTGCATATGCTGCTCACGCAAACTGAGTGTGAGGTCAGCTCTGGTACGCTCAATGATTCCCCGCACCATATCTGTCTGGCGCCTTAAACCGCGAGTGATTGCATCGGGATAGTCAATTGTAACCAGAAGAGCGTAGATTTCATCCATGATATCGAGCAGACGTTCCGCTTCATCGGAATAGCCCTGGCGTAATATATCCAGGCATCTGCGGCGCATTTCGCCGATAGTTTCAGCCATCCCCCGTAAATAAGTACTGTATTCTATCCCCATTTCTTCGGGTGAGGGCAGCGGCTCATTTGCAAGGAAATTGATCGTCAATCGCGCTTCAACAAATTCTTTTAAGGCGTCCTGAGTATATCCGGAGAAATAGAATTCCGGATAGTCTTTTAAAGAATTTAAAAGATTTACCACAATCATGTTCGCGGCATCCATATTCCCTTCAGCGCTATCTCTTTCATTGCGGTGAATGGCGCGGATGGCATTGGCAGCATGGCGGGTTAACTTGCGCGTTTGTTTGAGCGCATTCTCACGCACCTGATGGCGATCTTCAAAATCTTGATGAGCTTTATCAGTTAATTCGGTAAACATATATAAACTTTCTTTTCTAGAATTTCTCTTTAAAATGGGATCTCTTCGTCAGTTCCACCACTGCTGCTGTCGCTGAAACTGTCAGCGCTGCTGCCTTTGGTTGAAAGAAAACGGACCGTACGCGCAGTAATTTCATAGGATGTGCCGGTTGATCCATCCGCACGAGTGTAGGTACGCGGATTGCCGGTCTCTTTATCCGGCCGAAGTTCTCCTTCAACCAGGACGCTGCTACCTTTTTGAAGATATGTGTTGACATTTTCCGCCTGCTTGCCCCACACTGATACTCTAAACCAGGTGGTTTCTTTAATTCGCTGACCGCTGGAGTCGGTATACGTACGATTGCTGGCTACGTTTAGAGTGGTGACCGCATTGCCATTGGGGGCGTACCGCATTTCAGGATCTCTTCCTAAATTGCCTACAATAATGATCGTATGAAAACTCATTTTTATTTCCCTTTCACTAATCTCGAAAAACAGTCCAATATACCATGTGATTATTATACGCTCTGTTGGCCGCAAATTTCCAGAATTGGGTAATCATCAGATATCATTCTGTAGAGATAATGATAATCAGTATAATGTTATAATCGAAAAAAGGTGATTACCATGATTAGAAAAACTATGCGGGCTTTTGGCTTGCTTTCAATGATACTGCTTCCAATTATATTAATGATTCCCACAACCGCCAGTGCGCCTCTTCCACAGGCTGTGATCTCTACTCCGACACCTCAGGCGGATGGGCGGATCATTTACATTGTAAAGGAAGGAGATACCTGCGTAAGCATCGCTATACTGATGCAGATAGATGAGCAGGAACTGCGTGAATTAAATAACCTAGAAGGCGATGATTGTGATTTCTTGTGGCTCGGAAGAGAAATGCTGGTGGGGATAAAAGCGGAGGATACCCCGGTACCAACTGCAGAAGTGACCGCTGCTCCATCCCCAACGCCATTTAAAGGAAACGGCAGCATCTGTATTTACCTTTTCAACGATGAAAATGGCAATGCTCTGGCAGAAGAAACCGAGCTACCGCTTGCCGGCGGCGCCGTGAGTGTGACAGACCGACTAAATACGATCAATCTGACAGGCACCACAGACGCGAGTGGGGATGCGATTTGTTTCTCAGAGATTCCAGAAGGAGACTACAACATCAGCGTTGCTATTCCGGAAGGATACAATCCGACTACAGTGATGAATTACGCGATCGCGATTGGGGCGGGAGAGGTTTCGACAATTGATTTTGGCGCACAGCCGGGATCAGGATTACGCCTCGCATTCAGTGAAGAGAGTCCATCACCCCTGCTGCTTGTGCTGGGCATTTTCTTTATCGGTGCTGGAGTTGGATTATGGCTCTATATCAGGAAAATGGCCGCCTAGGTATAGCCGGAATTCTGAACTAATATTTAAAACAGAATATTTAATAAAACTTCCTGTTTTTCAGAGGAGGTGTTTTTCTATGCTTGGCGTTCTTCTTTCCAAATATCCCCTTCATTATGGTATCCGTCCAATTCCCAAAATCCTTTTTGGTCGTGCGATAGGATTTCGAGCCCTCTCAGCCATTTTGCCCCTTCCAGAGGTAGACATCTTTAAGATCCTTTCTTCCTGGAATAGCACCAACCAGACCTCGTAGGGGGTACCCATGTTCCGGCGTGATAGGTTCTCCTTCATAATGAGTTGCTAATAGAAAAGTTTCTGCTCTTAGGATATCCAGGGGGAGGTTGGTGGTGTACTTGTTTTCCGCGTGCTGAAGGATGAATTTGGCAGATGGTTTCAACTTGATTAACCCCATTTTAATTAATGTATTGAAGCGGATGCCTTCCCATTGGGTATCGAATTTACTCCAGCGAATGACACAATGTAAATCAAATGTCGCTATTAAACGCGGCAGCTGTATGAAATCTTTCCAGGATAATTCAATGGTATTTTCCACCGCTCCCCATACACGAAAAGTCCAGTCAACCTCATTAAAAACAGGGATTGGGCCGTAGTGCAGCACTGGGAAATTTTCAGTGAGTACCTGACCGGGGGGTAATCGGCCTGCTTTTCGTAAGGCTATCTCGCGCTTTTTTCTGTCTTGGTACCTGGTTTGCATGAGTATATCTTTCATTCCATTATTCTCACACAGATCCGCAAAGAATCCTATCGAGTGTATTAATTGACCTTTATTAATGCCTGGTTTACAATCAGAGGCGAAAAAGTATATTAAAAACGATATGGATGAAGAAATACTGAAACAGCCGACTGAGACAATAAGAATCGATGAGTTCTCCGACCCCACTCATGCCGAGAGCAAACCGATTGATGAATTCTTAATTAAAAATATCAGGCATATTCTTCACGCATTGGCAGATTTGCAGAATCTGGACGCGTTTGAAGTATTCATCAACGTTCCGGGGGAAAAGAACCTTGAGAAACTGTTTCATACAGGACACTTAGAAGATATTTGGTCTGAGGATGCCTATTCAGGCAACAACAGCTTAGTAAGAAAGTACTTATTGAAAGGGGAGATGCGCGTGATCAATCTTCCTGGCCGAAGGATGGAAGCACTCAGTCGTTCTTTGAAAGAAAAAGCTTTTGGGCAGGTGCTTTGCCTTCCCATCATCCTGCGAAATAAGCCAACCGGGATAATCTGTGCGGCACATACACGAAAGAAATTTCTCAGCGAACATGAACTGGAATTTCTCAGATCAATCGCTGAATGGATTGCCAGTCTGATAGATTATGAGCAGCACAATCAACGCATACGATCGAAAATCATTACGGAAGAGCGCGAGCGGATCGGGATGGACCTGCATGACGGAATCATTCAATCTCTTTATGGGATCGGCTTATCCCTGGACCACGCTCGCTTGGACCTGAATAGCGGGAAAAGCAATGGAGTAGCAGAGATTGAGAAATCGATGGAAGCATTAGAGGGAGCGATCGCTGATATTCGCGCGTATATTCTTGACCTGCGACCTCGCCAACTGCGGCACAGCAATCTGCTTGAAGGGATGCGGAGCCTGATCAGAGAATTCCGCGCAAACACTATGGTGGATGTGGATTTGGCTGGATCACAACAAGATGTGGATGGTCTAGCGCGGCCCCAGATGGAAGCCCTGTATCATATTTTTCAGGAATCATTGTCGAACACCGCAAAACATGCCCGGGCAACAATGGTGTCTGTGCGTTTATGGAGGCAGAATGACAGGGTGATGCTGCGCGTAAGTGATGATGGGTCTGGGTTTGAAATTGCAAAACCGAACCGCAGGATTGGGCACGGTTTGTCAAATATGCAGGCCCGCGCCGAGGGGGTGGGGGGAGGGATTGAAGTGATCTCGATACGCAAGCAGGGCACTACCCTGCTGGCGTGGATGCCTTATATCAAAGAAGAAGAATTCAATGACTGATTCATATATCCCCGATGACCTTCAGAAAGCCGCGCAGCGTGGTGAGCCATCCTATGTATGGCGCGCTGGCCAGGAACGCCGACTGGCAATGATCAGGCGATACGGAACAGATAGTCTGCACGGAAAATTATTAGTTAATGGCTGCGGTGTGGGTGAATATCTGGCGCGACTGACACCTGAAGCGGAACTGGCTGTGGGGTTAGATATTGAACTCCCCCGACTTTTAGAAGCGAAGGAAAAGAATGAGCATCTGGTATGTGCGGCCGGAGAGAACCTCCCGTTCCGCTCCGGACAATTCACAGCGGTTCTCAGTAATGAAGTCATCGAACATGTGGAAGATGACCGGGTGGCGATCGAGGAAAGTATGCGATCTTTAATAGAGGATGGATTATTGATCCTCTTCTGCCCAAACCGCGGATATCCATTTGAAACACATGGCGTATATTGGCGCGGAAATTACCACTTTGGAAATAAACTATTTGTGAATTATCTTCCGCGCAGCTTGCGGAACCGATTGGCCCCACATGTCCGGGTGTACACACGCAGGGACTTAAAAAAACTATTCCATGGGCTCCCATTGAAAATCGAGCGAATAGCAACTGTTTTTGGAGCGTATGACAATATCATTGAGAAACAACCTCTTTTAGGAAAGATGCTGCGCGCTGTGCTCCACCTGATTGAAAAAACTCCTATTAATCGGTTGGGACTATCGCATTTTTGGGTTCTGCGCAAACAATAAGATAAATTACACCTGATAGGAAAAGCACCCTGGTGACCCGTATTTATGGCAGTACAACGACAAGCACGGGATTCATAATTTAGATCTGCCCCGCAAGTTTATTGATCAATCCGAAAATCGTAGATACCGTCTGTGACCGGATATTCACGGCCGCACTGACCGCAAATTAGAATAGGCGGTGTATCTGGCAGAGGATAATGGCTGCAGGCAGGACAGCGGAAGAACGCACCGCTACTCCCCGGTTTATTCCGGTTTGTAACCTGCGAGCGCAGGAACACACTGGGACTGTATGCTGCCCAGGAAAACGTAATCTGGAGGAAATGTTCAAGGGCGCGCATGATGGAAAGCGGAAGCACGCGTTTGAGGAAATTCGCCCGCAGGTAGGAGACAGAGATGTGTTTTTCAACATTGAATCCAGCTAGTCCCAGCCATTTATTTACCCGGGTAGGATGGAAGTCATAATTAAGTTCAACAAATTCTACCGGTTCATGATCAAAAGGATTCCAACCCTGCTGTTTAAGCCAGTAACGCGCAATGGATTTGATGTTGCGTTTATTGGCAAACTCGAGGATGAACACCGCGCCGTTGAACAGGCACTCATTGATTTGTTTGAGCGCCAACTGTGGGTCAGATAAATGATGAATGGTGCGAATCATTGTCGCGGCAGAAAAAACACCCGGCGCGAATGGCAGGCGGTACACATCTGCGGCTACATAGCGGTATTTTTCGTCTACACCAAGGTGTTCGATCGCTCTCTGCAGTTGAGTGGTTGAGTAATCTAATAAGGTGATGTGGTCAAATCCCTTATAGCGGTGGGTGTTGCGGCCGGCACCGGCACCCAATTCAAGAATGTGCCCGCTTCCCGAAGGCAGCAAGCGCTTGAGTGCTATTTCTTCGGCAGCATCTTCATACGCGCGATTGCCCTGCTCCCAGAAACTTTCCTGATAATCAGACCCCTCATAATTACAGACTGGTGGTGTTTTCATGGTGGTATTTTACCCGTATTATTGCGTGAGGTTTACCAGTCGAAGTGGATGAGGGTGGAACCTGGATAAAAAGATATAATCAAATTTCATCATGTCATTACTTACGACGATAAATTTAGCCAAATCATACGGTCCGGATGATATTTTCAGCGGGATCGCGGTCAACATTCCCAAGCGGGCGCGCATCGGCCTGGTTGGCTCAAATGGTGTTGGAAAGACAACCTTGCTGCGCCTTCTAATCGGAGAGGAGTCTCCCTCAGAGGGGAAAGTGCAGAAAGCAAAGCAGCTCAAGATTGGTTATCTACCACAGGAATCCGTGCTTGATTCCCCACAAACTTTATGGGATGAATGCCGCACTGCACTGAGTCATCTGGAAAAGATGCAGCGTCAGCTAGAAGAAATGGAAACTGCTATGGCGGATGGAGCCGCTGATGAGGATTTGCTTAAACGATACAGCAACCTGCAGGACGCGTTTAATCGTAAGGGAGGATATACCTACGAGAATAAGATCGAACGGACTCTGACCGGGTTAGGTTTTGAAAAATGTGATTACCAAAAGCCCTTGAATATCCTTTCCGGCGGACAGCGGACAAGGGCTGTGCTGGTCAGATTACTGCTGGCTGACCCGGACCTGCTGCTGCTGGATGAGCCGACTAACCATCTGGATATTCAGGCGATGGAATGGCTGGAAGGATATCTGCGGGCATGGAAAGGGGCAGTAATATCAGTATCACATGACCGCTACTTTCTTGATCAAACGGTGAATATGATCTGGGAGATGACGCCCACGATGGAAATTTACCGCGGCAATTACAGCGCCTATCTGACACAGCGTGAAGCAAGGTATGAGCGCCAACTCAAGGAATTTAAAAAACAACAGTCTTTTGTTGAAAAGGAAGAAGATTATATTCGGCGCAATATTGCGGGACAGAATACGCGCCAGGCGCAGGGCAGGCGTACACGCCTGGAACGGCTACTGAAAGAAGCGAAACTAGCACCTCCGCAGAACACCAAACGCATCCATCTGCAAATACAGGCAGCAGAACGCTCCGGCGACCTGGTTGTGCGCACGTATGGCCTGAGTGTTGGATATAGGGATGATGAGAAAGTGTTGATTAATATCCCTGATATTGTGCTTAAACGTCAGGAATGCGCCGCGCTGATGGGACCAAATGGAGCAGGAAAGACCACATTTTTGAAGACTCTGTTGGGTCAAATCTCTCCATTAGCGGGGGAAGTGAAATTGGGCGGGAGTGTGCGGGTGGGGTATTTTGCACAGGCGCATGAGGGGCTGCACGATGAGTGGACTCTGATAGATGAAATACAATCCACTGCGCCAAAGATGCTGGAATCGAAAATCCGATCTTACCTGGCTAAATTTCTGTTCACCGGGGATGATGTGTTCAAGCAAGTGGGGGTGCTGTCTGGCGGAGAGCGCGGGCGGTTAGCGATGGCGTGTTTGGCGCTGCAGGGTGCGAATCTGCTCCTGTTGGACGAACCGACCAATCACCTTGACCTACCTTCGCAGGAGATCCTTCAGCGGGTGTTGGCTGAGTTTGGCGGTACGATCCTGCTGGTCACACATGACCGTTTCCTGGTGGACGAGATCGCTACCCAGGTTTGGGAAGTACTCTCGGACGAGAAGGATATGGTTGTTTTCGACGGAAATTACAGTGCGCTGCGAGCGGAGCAGGAGGAGAAAAAAGCCACAGCAGCCGTAAAAAATGAGGTGAAAAAGAAAACACATCCGGCCAGGCAGGAGAAAAAGAAAAGTAAACGCATCAACTCCAGGAAGTTGCGGGAGTTGGAAGCGGTAATCAACAATTTAGAAGGTGCACTGGTTGAAGTGGGGAAAAAGCTAGAAAACCCCATCGAGGCATCCGAATCGATCGCGGAGCTGGGCGAAAGATACGTGTCTCTGCAGACAGAATTAGATGAGAAATGGGATGAATGGCATGCGTTGTTCTTAGATTAAAGCATTGGTCGGTGTATAAGGTTTTTAAAAAAAATAAAATACACTACCCCCGCAAGTCAAGAAGTGTTTGCAACGGTACACCGTTGACAGTGACCACTACACGGTCGACAGTGGAAAATTGTAATGCAAGGGCATAAAACTGTTCTTCAATACGAGGGATATCGCACTCACCACCATAGATGAGTGTACCGGAAAATTCAATGATCGCTTCCCCATCTATTACTGCTACATCTTCCAGAGTTAATTTAGATAAGGAAAGGGCGTTATAAAGTTCGGACTGACCAATCTTTGTCTGCCCCTGAAGTTTAAGCAGCTCGTTAATAGCCGCACGCAAAACACCCATGGTTACTGGAATCTGAATTTCCACCGGCACAAGGCTATCGCCACAGCCGATGTACTTTCCGCTTGCACCGTTGTCTCCCATTGCTACCAAATAGATATTGATGTGGTCAAGTCCCTCCGAACTAGCAAGCTGGGTGGGAATAAGTATGCGTTCAGGTGTGATTGTTGGAAGCGGCTTAGGGGTTGACGTGGGTTTAAATGTGAATGCGGGCTGAGGTATGTTGGTTGGAACAGGCGCAATAGCACTCAATGGACCACAGGCAAGTACGAAGCCGAACAGTAAAATAAAAATGGTGATCGCATGTGCCCGGGAAATCATGTTTTTCTACGCACCCCAATCATGCAGATGAGGGAAATCGGTGTCGATGGTGCGGCTGCTGATCTTAGCGATGGACGGCATGACGCGCTTGAAATGGGAGCGCTGGATGCGTCTGACAACAGTCTCCACAAACTTTTTGTCAAAACCTGTCTGGATACATTTATCCGGCGTGTAGCTTTTATCGATTAGAAGGTAGAGCACTTGATCGACTTCCGCGTACGTGAATCCTAACTCACCCTCGTCGGTCTGACCGGCCCACAGGTCCGCGGTGGGGGCTTTGTCAATGATCACATCCGGTACACCCACAGCCCGTGAAAGCTGACGAACCTGGGCCTTGTAAAGATCGCCGATAGGATTGAAAGCACTGGCAGAATCTCCATAAAGTGTGGAATACCCCAGCAGGATCTCAGTCTTGTTGCCGGTGCCCACGACCAGCCCATTGAAAGCAACTGAGCGGTCATAAAGAACGATCATGCGGCTGCGAGCCATGATATTACCCTGGCGGACTTTTGACATGTTGGGGAACTGGTTGATGAGTCCGTCAGCGATATCACTTATGGGGATGGAGATAGACTGCACGCCAGTTTTGTTTATTACTAATTGGGCGTGATCCAGAGATTCCTGGCTGGAAGTTTTATAGGGCATACGTACCGCAAGCACGTTTTCCTCGCCCAGAGCCCGGGCGGCGAGAAAACAGGCCAGCGCGGAATCAACACCCCCGGAAACACCAATGACCGCTTTGGAAAAGCCCGCCCGTGTGGTTTCACTTTGAATGAAACCGATGATGATCTCAGCTGTAAGATCTGTATTTATATCTAAATTGTTCATTTTATCCTCCGGTTCACCGCTCGGACGCGCTGCCACCGAGATTGAGTAAGCGGTTCCGTGATATGTTAGAAATCGATAATGAAAGCGCCGTTCTTATAGAATAATTCACCATCCACGGTGATCTCGCCGCCGTCGCGCAGGTCGCAGATCATATCCCAATGGATAGCAGATTCATTTTCGCTTAATGATTCCGGGTATCCATGGCCAACCGCCAGATGGAAACTACCGCCAATCTTTTCATCAAACAGGATCTGCCCCGTGAAGCGGTTGATGCTTTCATTGGTGCCGATCGCGAACTCACCCAGGTAGCGAGCGCCCGCATCCGTATCCAGTTTCTTGATAAGAAAAGCCTCATTCTTGTCCGCGGTAGCTTTGATGACCTTTCCGTCTTTGAATTCAAGGCGGACATTATCTACTTCAAACCCCTGGTACAGAGTGGGATAGGTGAAGTGCACATACCCATTGGCGCTGTTCTCCACAGGCGAGGTAAAGATCTCGCCGTCAGGCACATTGACCTGGCAGGCGCAGTTGATGAAGGGGCGCCCTTTGATGCTGAGCGTCAGGTCTGTTCCAGGCGCTGTGATGTGGACATTCTTTTTACCTTTAAGCCATTTGATCGCTTTTGCTTGGTGGGCTTCCACTTTCTTCCAGTATCCAACTGGATCATCAGGGTCAGGCATACAGGCAGAATAGACGAAGTCCTCATAATCTGTGAGACTCATGTTGGCATCCTGGGCATAAGCCTGAGTGGGGAAGAGGGCCACCACCCATTTCATCTCGCCTTTGGCTTCCCGGTCAAGCATGATCTTGGAGATCTTGCCGCTTTCCGCGTAAAACTTGGCAACCAGATCGGGGTCAAATTGGGACGCCTCTTTGGTATTCAATTCTCCTAAAATTCGGACGAGCGCGTTATACGTTTCAACGAGGTGCTTGAAGGGCTCAAAGATACCTTCAAACATGTCCGGCTTCGCGTAGCGGAACACACTTTCAAAGTAATCGATGGTGTAGGGGATAACGAACGGATAAGCGCCTGCCTGATGGCATTTACGCATGACAGCGGCCATGAGCGGTTCGCCGCCGAATTCTCCATGGATCATGATCTTTTGTTTAGGCTGGACATCTATGCAGTAATTTACGAGCATATCCGCTAATTTATCGACGCGCGGATCTTTCATGAAAACTCCTGGTGAAAGTATGGTTTATACACGCATTTTACTCCATTGGTATGCGAGGTGCTCACATGAGATTGCGCACAGCGTCCACCTTTTTGATAAGATAGATTAAACAGGTATAAGAAAAAGGTGGTTGGTATGTTGAACATAACTTATTACGGACATGCGGCGTTCCTGTTAGAAACGGGTGGCGTGCAGATTTTAATCGACCCTTATATGACGGGTAACCCCGCCGCGACGGTCGGGGCAGACGATGTGCCGGCAGACTACATCCTGGTCACGCACGGCCACGGCGACTACATTGGAGATACGATTGATATCGCGAAGCGCACCGGCGCTCTGGTAATCAGCAACGCGGAAATATGCCGCTGGCTGCGAGAAAAGAGCGTGAGCACGCATGCACTTCATATTGGCGGTGGGCACACTTTCCCGTTTGGATATGTGAAGATGACACAAGCTGCTCACGGCTCCTCGCTGCCGGATGGAAGCTACGGCGGCAATCCAGGCGGTTTTTTATTTAATATAAATGACGGGTCCCATTATTATTTCGCGGGAGATACTGGTTTGTTCGGTGATATGCGCCTGATCGGAGAGGAAGAGTTGGATGCGGTGGTGATCCCGATCGGCGATAACTATACGATGGGGCCGAAAGACGCGCTTAAAGCAGTTCAATTTCTGCATCCCAAGGTTGTGATTCCGATGCATTACGATACGTTTGACGTTATCCAGCAGGATGTGGAGGCATGGAAAATACGCGTGGAAGCAGAAACAGATGCGAATGTGCTGGTGATGCAGCCCGGGGAGAGCGCCAGTATCTAAGGATTGATAGTTTTTGCGAGGTTTCAGACCGTATCATCTCAAGGTTGAATCAATGATGAAAAAAGAGAAAAAGTTCTACCAATTGACGATCGCTGAACGCCTGGCGCGCCTGAAAGCAGATCGATCGCTTTCTAAGGATGATCTCCAGGCGTTATCTGGCAGCCCGGGGCTGATGCCAGAACAGGCGGACCATATGATTGAGAATGTGGTTGGCACGTTCGCGCTACCACTGGGAATCGCACAGCATTTCCTGGTCAACGGGCGGGAGGTACTGGTGCCGATGGTGGTAGAAGAACCTTCCGTTGTGGCGGCGGCGTCTTTTATGGCACGCCTGGCACGCTCTGGGGGTGGATTTACTGCCAGTGCAGCTGCCCCAGAAATGATTGGGCAGATACAGGTCCTTGATATAAATGATATTGATCGAGCAATGCGCGACCTGGAAAAAGCTAAAGATGAATTATTAGAAAAAGCCGCACAGGCCGACCCGCTGCTGGTGAAATTAGGGGGCGGACCGCGGGATATTATTTTACGGAAAATTGAAGATTCACCAATTGGAGCGTTTCTTGTGCTGCATCTGGTGATGGATGTGCGGGACGCGATGGGCGCGAATGCGATTAACACCGCATTGGAACGAGTGACACCGCTGGTGGAGAGCATCACTGGCGGGCGGGCGCTGCTGCGTATCCTGACGAATCTAGCCGACCGGCGCCTGGCGCGGTCTCAGTGCGCCATCCCTGTGAAAACATTAGCGTTTGCCGACTACCCCGGGGAGATGGTGCGCGATCGAATCATTGAGGCATGGGCATTTGCCGCGGTGGATCCGTACCGTGCCGCAACGCATAATAAAGGTATTATGAACGGTGTGGACTCGGTTGTTCTGGCGACTGGCAACGATTGGCGTGCAGTGGAATCGGGCGCGCATGCCTATGCGGCCCGAACAGGCAGATATACGAGCTTAAGTACATGGTCCGCAGGTGAAAACGGTGAATTGATTGGCGAATTGGAAATGCCGATGGCAGTGGGGATAGTGGGTGGGGCAACTCGCGTGCATCCGACTGCATCTGCTGCTATAAAACTGATGGGTGTCCACAGCGCGGCTGAACTGGCAGAGGTTATCGTGTCGGTTGGCTTAGCGCAGAATTTAGGCGCTCTTCGGGCGTTGGCGACAGAAGGCATTCAACGCGGGCATATGTCTTTGCACGCTCGGCAGGTGGCTGTCGCGGCCGGTGTGCCGCAAGAGTGGATCAATCCGATTGTTGCACAGATGGTCAAGGAAGGAAACATCCATGTGAAACGCGCATTGGAGATCATGGATGAATTGAGAACGAGGTGAACGCTAAGATGAAAAATGGCAAGGGATCACTGCTCTTAAAACCAAACCGTCCGGTTGGGATCGTTGGCTACGGCGCATATATTCCGCAGTACCGGCTGCCCGCGGCGGAGATCGCGCGCGTATGGGGGCGGTCGGAGAAAAGTGTGCCGATCAAAGAAAAAGCTGTTCCGGGATTGGATGAGGACACAGTCACGATGAGCATCGAAGCGGCACGCAACGCTCTGGCCCGGGCGGATATTGACCCCAAGCTGCTGCGGGCGGTGTGGACAGGGTCCGAGTCGCACCCGTACGCGGTGAAACCGAGTTCAACCATCATCGCAGAAGCGATTGGCGCATCTAATCATATTCAGGCAGCGGATCTGGAATTTGCCTGCAAGGCGGGCACTGAAGCGATGATAATGTGCATCGGATTGGTGGGATCAGGAATGGGGGATTTCGCGTTAGCTTTAGGTGTGGATACCGCGCAGGGAAAACCGGGTGATGCGCTGGAATATACAGCTGCTGCGGGAGGCGCGGCATTTGTGATCGGACCGGCAGAGATAGCGGTGGCAGAGATAATTTCTTCATATTCTTTTGTAACAGATACTCCGGATTTTTGGCGGCGAGCATACCAGCATTATCCGGAGCATGGGCAGCGTTTCACCGGAGAACCGGCTTATTTCAAACACATATCCACCGCGGCACAAACAATGATGGATGAGAGCGGGACGACAGCAAAAGATTACACATATGCGGTCTTTCATCAGCCGAACGCCAAGTTCCCACGACGGGTGGCTAAAAATCTTGGCTTTACTGATGAACAGATCAAGACAGGGCTGCTGTCTCCGATAATTGGCAATACCTATGCGGGCGCGTCCCTGGTGGGATTGACCGCTATTCTGGATGAGGCAGAACCCGGCGACCGCATCCTGATGGTGTCGTATGGTTCTGGAGCGGGATCGGACGCGTTGGACTTGCGTGCAACAGAACGCATCACGGAGCGCAGGCATACCGCACCAACAACAGCGGATTACATCGCGCGGCGGATTGAAATAGATTATGCTGCCTATGTGCGTTTCCGCGGGAAACTGCGAATGCGGTAAGGACATCAGGTATGGAAAAAGTTTATATCGTAGGCATCGGACAGACAGCTGTGGGGGAACTGTGGGAACGTTCTTTAGAGAACATCTCCGCAGAGGCGATTTTGGTCGCGCTGGAAGACGCCGGCAGGCCAAAGGTGGACGCGCTGTACGTTGGCAACCTGCTGGCATCGGCCGCTTCCAGACAAGCGAATTTAGGAGTAAAGATCGCCAGCAACGTGGGATTGGCTGGTTTAGAAACGATCACTGCGGAAGCAGGAGAAGCATCCGGCGCTGCCGCGCTGCGTTTGGGATACCTGGCTGTGAAATCCGGTTATGTGCGGACTGCCTTAGTGGTGGGCGTTGAAAAATATACCGATACAGTGGGCAGCAGCACAGAAAATTTGATCGCGCACAGCATTGATTATGATTTTGAAGCGATGCAGGGCCTGACTCCGCTGGGGCAGGCAGGGATGCTGATGGCACGTTATCTTGACGCCTATAAGCCACAGCGAGGAGCGATGGGCGCGCTGCCAATCCTGGCGCATGCTAACGCCGCCAACAATCCATATGCAATGCATCGAAAAGCCATCTCTAGTGAAGAATACTTGAACGCTGGAATGGTGAGCGATCCGCTGAACCTGTTTGACGCGGCACCATACGCGGATGGGGCTGCCGTTCTCTTATTGACGTCTGATGAAAAGATAAGCAAGGCAGCTGGGAAAGCAGTCATTGAGATCAAAGCTTCTTCCGGTTGTATTGACGCATTAGCGCTGCATGACCGACCGGATGCGCTGGCATTCAGCGCGGTAACCTTTTCGACACAGAAAGCGCTGGCGCAGGCGGGCGTGGAATGGAAAGAGATTGACCTGTTTGAAGTGTGGGATGCTTTTTCTATCTACGGGCTGCTGAGTGTGGAAGCGTGCGGGCTGGCAGCGCGGGGGGATGTCTGGCGCTGGCTGATGGAAGAGGATCACTCTCCAATGGGTGAAATGCCAATGGTGACCATGGGCGGAAATAAAGCGCGCGGTTACCCATTAGGAGCGGCGGGGGTTTACCAGGCGGTGGAAGCAGTACTGCAGCTGCGCGGCGAAGCGGGGGCGAACCAGGTGAGCGGGGCCAAGACTGCGCTCACACAGGCGCTGGGCGGCCCGGCATCGAATGTGATCACGCACATCTTCTCCCGATCGTAGTTTTCTTCGCTATACGAAAGAACCAGATTGATAGCTTCTGATAGATTTTCTTCCCTACAATTGCGCCACTAATAGGATAAAAATAGGTGTTTATGGAAATACCACGACATTGGCGATTACAAAAACAGCGCTACGGTTTGGTGGGCGAAATCTGCCCGCATTGCAGCGCGAAGATCTTCCCCGCGCGGGATGTGTGCCCCGAATGCGGTGGAGAAGCGAAAGAACCATTCCGTTTCAGCGGAAAGGGGTCTGTGTATTCCTATACTGTGATGCAGTATGCTCCGGCGGGCTTTGAGCGCGGGCTGCCTTATACGATCGCGCTGGTGAAGCTGGATGAAGGTCCCACTGTGACAGCCCAGCTGACCGATCTGGGCGAAAAGAAAGTGGAGATCGGCATGCCGGTTGAGATGGTAACACGCCGTATCAAGGAAGACGGCGACGAGCGTGGCATGCTCATTTATGGGTATAAATTCCGACCGGTGATGGGATAAAATAAATTTGAGTTTGAGATTGAAATGCGCTCTCCAGAAATTGAGGGCGCATTTTTTTGAAGGATTTGTTTGGAAAAATCGCACCTCATCTCGTGGCCTGATTAATGCTTTTATCTAAATAATGAGTGCATGTGTGTAAATTATTGTTTACATTTTAAAGGTGTAAATGTAATGAACCCCAAAAACTGGACACAAAATCAGGGTTTTTTATTTAATCTCTGCAAGCATATTCTGCTTATTCCAATTGTACTCAAATTCAACCGGTGTCAGATATCCTAATGATGAATGA
>SDBT01005016.1_pt1 | contig 22350 bp, 20 predicted proteins | sample 2277101 | NCBI WGS metagenome assembly SDBT01 (sample SAMN10404973, study PRJNA504765) | marine sediment metagenome | isolation source: marine sediment core GS10_PC15, 103 cmbsf | place: Arctic Ocean: Southern Knipovich Ridge | collected 2010 | reverse complement strand
TTCTTATCCTCTAGTTAAGTGTGTTAAGTGTGGTTTACTTAGACAAGAAAAAATACCCAAGTATTTCTAGCTTTTACATTATTACCCAGTCGATTATCTGGTTCATGGCCAGACTTCAATAAAACTACTATGTTTTTTTCTTGCTTTTTTGAAAAAGCGACTTTACTTTCAAAGGGAACGAAATTATGCTAGGTTAATAAATTTTAAGGGACGAGTCTTGGATGTAGGTTGTGCCAATTGCTCCCTTCTCTTGAGTTTTAAATCGATTGGGGACTTTAAGTTATATGGAACGGATATTAAAGATTTGGGTATCGATTATAAGAGCTTTGGTGTTAATTTTAATCAGGGAGCTTTGGAAAAGATGAGAATGCCAGCTAATTTTTTTGACTTGGTGGTTCTGGATAACTTGATTGAACATGTTCCAGATCCCAAACTTTTTTTAGAAAAGATTTACTATCTATTAAAACCAGGTGGATGGGTAGTAGGAACCACTCCAAATATTCGCTCGGTTGATGCCAAAATATTTGGTAAGTATTGGGGTGGCTATCATCTTCCACGCCATCTCTATTTTTTTAATCAAAATACCATCAAGAGACTCTTGAAAAACAGTGGATTTATTCGAATAGATTTACCGATTAACGCTAATCCAGGAGATTGGTGTGTTAGTGTCCAAAATTTTTTACGAAGGAATAAACAGAAGATGAATAAGTATAAAAGAACCCGACTGTTTTCTTTCTTGGGTTGCGTATTTATACCAGTCAGTTTATTGTTCTCAATTTTGAAATTTCATAGTGTAATGGATTTTATTGCCCAAAAGCCTAAAGCCTAAAAAGAGGTGAATTAAATTTGATCCTAGCACCCAGTTCTTAATAAATTTTTAGTTATTCCATAGGATATTGCTAGGATATTGCTGGAGGTTTTGGTTGGCCGGTTAATTATAATCCCTTAGTCACCAAACCAAGGTTTTAGAGACAGCCCCTTTGTTAAAAGAAATAGCCGGTTTATTAATTATTACTGGCTTAAAAAAATGAGAGTCAACTCTCCGCTAAAACTATAATCCAAGGAAAAGGTAGTTTTACCAACACAGACTTTAAACCGATTTTTTTTAGTAAAATTAAAAAATTTTTCTTTGACCAATTTTGGATATGTTCAGGATCGTTTCCTAACCTACTTAGATTTTTGAACCGCAATAAATTAGCTGTCCTAAAACAAGGTTCATTTGGCACAGAAATTAAATAGTGCTTCCGTCCCACTCTTACTATTTCTTTGAGGGCTTTTCCGGGTTCCGTTAAATGTTCTAAGACCTCGTTGCATAGAATTAAATCAAAAGAATTATCCTCATAGGGTAACTGGTAAATATTTCCTAAAGTGAATTTAACCTGAGGATGCAGTTTTTTACCTAGTTTAATGGCCTGTTGAGAAATATCTAAACCTTCGTGATAGTGGCCGATATTATGAGCTTTAACTTTTTCTAAACCAAAACCCTCACCACAGCCCACATCTAAAACTCGTTCTACCTTAATGTCTCTCAAGCTATCCAAAACTGCTTTATAAAAGTTATCGATTAGCCACTTTTGTAATCGGTTGCTGCTAGTGTATTTTTGGTAGTTTCTGGTGGTCATCTTTAAAAAAGATCGCTACAATTAATTCTCCTAAAAGGCCGATTATTCCAATCTGTACCCCGATTATGATTAGCAATACACTTAAAAGCAGTAATGGTCTTTGGCCAATTGCTTGACCATGTACCAGTTTAAGCCAGGTCAAGTAACCTCCTCCAGTTGCTCCAATGAGGAACAGAATTAATCCTAAGTATCCAAATAAATGTAGCGGTCTATATCTAAACCGGGTTAGAAACAAAACAGTTATTAAGTCAAACAGCCCATGAAAAATGCGACCCGCGCCATATTTAGATTTGCCAAATTTTCTCAGTCGATGATGTACTGGCAGTTCAGTTACTTTATAACCCTCATTAGCTATAAACACTGGAATAAATCGGTGTAGCTCTCCGTAAAACCTAATTTTTCTGATTGTTTCTACTCGGAAGGCTTTGTAACCGCTATTATAGTCATGAAGATTAAGCTGAAAAATTAAGTTAACCACCCAGTTGAACAGTTTAGAGCTTAACTTTTTAGTGAGGGGGTCTTGTCGATTCTTTTTCCAACCAATGACTAAATCATAATCTTGATCTAATTTAGCAATCAGTTTTTTTATCTCCATTGGATCATCTTGAAGGTCACCATCCATGGTGACTATTACTTCACCTTTAGCCTTTGAAAACCCCGTTTGTAAAGCAGTAGCCTTGCCAAAATTTCGCCTCAACTTTAAACCGATAACATTGGTGCTGTGTTTTTTGCAACTGTCAATTGCCTCTTGGCTATTATCGGTACTGCCATCATTAACAAAAATAATTTCAAATGACTCTTTAGTTTTTTTTAAGGCTTTGATTAGTTCAGAGTACAGCGGTTTAATGTTATCACCTTCGTTATAAACTGGTATCACTACAGAAATCATAAGTTAATTATTATTCTTTAAGCTTGACTTCTCCATTAAACTGGGATTTTTAATAAACATCACGTATTATTGTATCATGATAGATTTAGCTCCAAAACATAGAATGTGGATCTATATATAATTAAATCAACTAAAGCTCTATGAAAAAATTTCTAACTCTTGTTCTAGTCGTTACCTTAATCAAAAGTATTATTTGGTCTCTATTGGTTCCATTATGGCACTTTCCAGATGAACAAGCCCATTTTGGCCACGTGGCTTTTATTACCGAAGGCGGTGATTTGGAACGCCATGGCAGATATCTAGACTTAACCGAAGAAATCTATATTTCCGAGGAAATCCTTGGTACCAAACGCGATCTGCAAGGCAATAACCGCTTTACTTATCATCCTGAATACCGAATTGAGTACAGTCAAACCTTAACCGGCCCGCAAGAAGAGCAAATTAAAAATCTCCCCTTACGTACCAGGAAAAACTTCGTTATCCGAGAATCAGCTTATTATCCTCACTTTTTTTATCGTCTCTCTGGTTTGGTTTATAAATTATTTTATTCCAGCAATCTTTTTATTCGCGTCTTTGTTATCAGATTATTCTGGCTAGCCGCTTATTTGTTGATGATCTGGTTTGTTTTTAAAACCGCCCAGCTAATCTTCCCTAAAAATCTCTTAGCCACCTTTACCATCACTATCCTAGTTGGCTTTCAACCCATGCTCAGCTTTGTGGCTGCCGGAGTTAGCAGTGACAATCTTCACAATCTTTTATTTACCGCTGTTATCTATTTTAGTCTTAAGCTCATGACTCAAATTCGCTGGCCTGACATAGTCGGCTTATCTTTGAGTCTGGCTTTGGGGTTAATTAACAAACCCCAGTTCTTTATCGCCTTTATTATTGTTGCCCCCCTCTTGTTAATTAATCTTATAAAAACCCCCAAACACCTCTTTAAGTATTTGTTAGGCATGGTTGCTACAACCTTGTTGGCTTATATCTTGTCGCCCGAGTATTTTCAACTGCTCCTGGCTCAATTTCGCCAAGGCCAAATACCCTATCTAATTAGCAGGCCAGTTACTGATCAAGCTTTCCCTCACTACCGTTTAAGCACTCACTTTATCTGGAGCATTAAACACACCATTAGAGAAGTCCTTCCTTGGTATTGGGGAGTCTTCAATTGGTTAGGAGTAGTCTTGCCTCGTTGGGTCAATCGAGTCTTGATGCGGCTTTTGGCCGCTGCCGCCATCGGCTTAGTTATCAAAACTGCCTCCATCGTTAAACAAAGAAAACTAACTCGTCCAGATAAACTCTTGGGTTTTGTTGCTTGGGCTGCTTTAGCCTATTTTCTCGTTCTCTTCTTTTGGGACTGGGGGCATTTTAAGAACATTGGTTTTTCCTTTGGTATCCAAGGCCGCTATTACTTTCCCGTCATTGCCAGCCATATGATTTTACTCTTTATTGGCATCCAATCTCTCGCCCAAGTCATAGGCGGGCTTTTAGAAAAATTGACCAAGAAAAAAACTACTCCTTACTTATTGCCGCTTACTAATTATTTACTCTCCATCTGGTTTGTTATTCTTAACTTCATTGCTCTTTACACTATAGCCAAGTCTTATTACGACGTTACCAGCTTCAAAAGCTTCATCATTCAAGCTAGCCAGTACAAACCCTTCTTTGCCAAGGGCTGGTGGTTAACCAGCTCCCTGGTTTTGTACCTTGCCGCCAGCCTCAGCCTGCTTTGGTATCTGGGCAAGCTAGTTATCAAAGAAATTAAACATGAGAAATAAAGCCCTAAGGATTTTACTAATACTGGCTTTTATTAAAGGCATCGTTTGGATGGTAATGACGCCTATCTTCCAAGTGCCTGACGAATCCAGTCATTTTTCCATTATTCAGATTATTGCCGAGACAGGTAAGCGTCCTCATCCCCGGAGAGAAAGAATTACTTCGAAAGAATTAATGACGGTTTCTCAGACTGTCGGTTTTAACTGGGAAATAAACCATCCGGTCTGGCAAGGATATGCTGATAATTGGCAAAAGCAAATCAATCAGGTTCCCGATGAGTGGAGAAGTAGTTTTGTCCAGAATCAATACCAGACATCACTAAAAAGGCCGCCTTTATATTATTGGCTGGCGACTCCATTTTACTTAATATTCCATCAGCAATCATTTCTCTTCAGATTTTTTAGCGTCAGATTTTTATCTGTTCTGATAAGCTTAATAACTGCCTATTTTGTTCTTCGTTTATCACAACTAGTTTTTAAGAGTAAATCTCTGTGTTTGGCAGCTGTCTGTTTAGTGATTTTCCAGCCCATGTTCAGTTTTATTAACATTGGCGTCCATTATGATTCCTTAGTAATCTTAACGGCCACTATTTTTTTGTATCTGGGAGCTAAATATCTGCGATCAAGAAAGAAAAAATATCTTTACTGGAATCTGATAATTGGCCTGATGGGTTTATTCATAAAACCCGATTTAATTGTTTTACCCCTAGTTTCCCTTCTACTTTTTCCGAAAAAGAAATTAAAGGTGGTTATTCCCGTTGCCTTAGGAATTCTTGTTTTACTAATCACCTTACCAAAAATTTTAATTAGCGGTATACCAATTAACAATGTCTTTATAGATAAATTCAGATACCTAATCAACTTTAATGAATACTCTAATAATTTCAACCGCTTGTCGAGAATTTTAATTTCCGGCCAATTTTTGCCTCAATTACAGAATTATCTGGTCAATACCTGGCAGATGCATTTAGCTCAAATCTTTCCTTGGTACTGGGGCGTTTTCGGCTGGCTGGAGAAAGTCATGCCGGCTTTCATTTACCAGGGCCTTAAGATTCTTATTTTATTCAGTTTGATAGGATGGCTAAGATTTACTTATAGACAGATTAAAAAGCCTTCTTTTTCTAAAACTACTCTTAAAATAATGAAATTTTTAGTTTTTTCGACCATCGCTCACTTAGGATTGGTAGTTTTGAATGACTTCAGATTCTTCACTGCCAGCGGTATTAATTATGGTATTCAGGGTCGCTACTTATTGCCTTTTATTTCTGTTCACATGATCTTGCTGGTCTTAGGGCTATCTCAGCTGGTTCCAGAAAAACATTATCGAGTTTTGGCAATCGGGCTGATAATATTCAGTTTTAGTCTTAATCTAGCCGGTTTATTCTCCTTATATCAATATTTTGGTTGGGTATGGCTGTAAGAAAACATATAGTGCCTTTGTTTATCTTGATTCTTCTTGGTCTATTTGCCATGAAGACTTTTTGGGGTCCACATTTTTACGACGGTCATGATGCCCAGGCTCACATTGTCCGGCTTTATCAATATGACCAAGCTCTCAAAGATGGCCAACTGCCACCCCGCTGGGCTGGGGGATTGTTTGGCGGTCGGGGTTATCCGGTTTTCATCTTTGCTTACCCTTTGCCTTATATCATGGCAGAACTCTTTCATTTATCTGGTTTTAATCTGGCAGTTTCCCTCAAACTGGTTTTTGTCCTTAGCTATCTAGCCAGCACCATGGCCATGTATTTTTTTGCCAGTCACTACTGGCAGTCCAGAAAAGCCGGTTTCCTTTCTGCTCTTTTATGGTCCTGGGCCCCATATATCTTTGTCAAAGTCTTTATTACTGCCTCTTTAGGCGTAGTCGTCTCTTATGCTTTTATTCCTTTATTTTTCTTGTCTTTATATAAATTGATTAAAAATCCCAAATTTAGTTATTCGATTTACCTTGCTTTAACTACCTCAGCCTGGCTTTTGTCTCATTCATTTACTCCAATTATTTTTTCCCCATTAATTGGATTATTCCTTCTTTTTAATTTTCGATCAAAGAAAAGGAAACAAGTTATTAAATATTTAAGTTTATCAATTTTGTTTACTTTCGGATTAACCGCTTGGCATTTAGTCCCCGCTCTTACTGAACTAAAATACACTCATTTTTCCCAATTTGTTACCCACGAGTATCAAAATAGCTTTGTACCCTTAAAACGCTTGCTCTACTCCAAGTGGGGGACAGGTGCTCCTGGTTGGTCAGATAATCCTTTGTCCCAGCAAGTGGGTCTGGCTCAATGGCTAGCCATTATTTTATCCACCCTCCTTATTCTCAAGGCAAAATCCAAAAAACTCTTACCTTTTTTAATTGTTTTTTTCTTAAGTATTTTTTTGATCCTTAGTATTTCCAAGCCTATTTGGGATATTATTCCTTTACTAGCAACAGTCCATATTCCTTGGCGTTTTCTATCTCTGGCAGTTTTTACTGCCGCAGTCTCTTCTGGACATATCTTCACTGCCAAGCTTAAACCTATTTTCAAATATTCAGCAGCAATATTACTCATCTTTTTAGCTCTATATGGTAATCGCAACCACCTTCGGATTAATGATGTTAGGCAATATGATCAAAAATTCTTTCAAGCCTATACCGGTGTCGCTACTGGCTGGAATGAGCATTTACCCATATGGGTCAAAGATTATGACCTAATCCCGCCTAAAGAAAAAGTGGAAATAATTTCCGGTGACTGCGCTGTTTTTAATCTCAATCTCAAATCAAATCTTCAGTCATTTTCAACTGATTGTTCTGAATCGTCAACCATTCAACTCAACATTGCTTACTACCCCGGCTGGCAAATAACAGCCAATGATGCTGACGTCACCGATCAAGTCAAAGCCAACCTCTCTTCCTCTAACGGCATGATGCAGTTTTCCCTCAACCCTGGGTTCCACTCCATTACCAGCAAGTTCCAAAACACCCCCTTACGTCGAACCAGTCGAATCATCTCCTGTCTTACTCTTGGCTTACTTGTAGTACTTTTTTACTTGGAAAAGAAAGCACAGGCCAATCACCGCTCCAATTAGCCCGCCCACCAGATTGTAGTTAAGCAGGGAGTAGACCACATTGACCAGCACACAGAATAGTAAAGCCATTTCCAGCCGCTCCTGCTTCGGGAAAATAGTCCTGGTAGGGCCAAGAGGCGCATTAATAAAGTCACCCCTCGGAAAAAGTATTAAAGGAAATTCATCAAGTGCTTAAGCCAAGGAGTAGATTGATTCTCTCCATTCTCAATCAAGCTTATTGGCGCTATCGTTTATACATGTTTTTTAAAGCGACTGCCTAAAATGATTTCCCTGAGCAGGAATTTGACAAACAACAAGCCTGTGGGAATAGCTTGGGAGCCTGACTGGCCGCCGATGCGCTCACCTTCAAGGGTAGAAATTTCAACGATTTTGAGTTTTAATTTCAAAGCCCTGATAGACATTTGATACTCAATCATATAGCCAGGAGCGTCAAGTTTAAGTCTTTTAAAAGCTGATTTGGTAATAGCCCGATAACCATTGATGCTGTCGGAAAGTTTGCCCCGCCAAAGCAAATTAGCCAACCAGGTGAATCCCTTATTGGCCCAAGCTCTAAATTTGAAGACTTGATCATCTTCTTCATTCCACGATTTTGGTAGGAATCTTGAAGCGATAGCTAAGTCAGCTCCTTGAGCAAGGAGTTTTAGAAGCCTGGGAATATCTTGAGGGTTCTCGTTACCATCAGGGCTAAAAAAAACTAAATGATTGCCTTTGGCAAGTCTGACGGCTAAACGAAAAGCCTCTCCCCTGCCAGGTTTGACTTGATTAATTAATCTGATCTTGTTTTTTTTAACAAATTTCTTGGTGCCATCAGTTGAGTTATAGTCAATCACAAAGGCTTCATCCACTTGATCAAAAGGAATTTTTTTGATTAAGGCCTTCATGCCGATGATCTCATTGCGGGTCAAGATTACCAGGGTGGATCTAATCTTTTTTTTGGACATGTTTTTGATAATAGCTAATTACTTGAGGTAAACCTTGCTCAAGAGTTATTTTAGCTTCAAAACCTAAGATTTTTTTAGCTTTTTTGGTGTCGCATTGGCGGCGAGGTTGGCCGTTTGGTTTACTTGTATCAAACTTGACTTTGGTTTTTTTGCCAGAAAGCTTGATAATTAATCTAACTAAATCTTTAATGCTGATTTCTTCGCAGGTACCAAGATTAACTGGATCAGGTTGAGGATATTTTTCTAAGGCTAACATCATACCTCTAACAACATCATCAACGTAGATGAATGAACGAGTCGGTGAACCATCACCCCAAACTATTACCGGGTTTTGACCATCGCAGACTTTTTTAATTAAAGCGGGGATAACATGGGATTGGTGGGGTTTAAAATTGTCTCTGGGGGCATAAACATTGTAAGGACGGACAATGCCGATTTTCAGGTGATGTTCTTGAGAATAGGTTTTGGCCAGCACCTCCATCATTCTTTTAGCCCAACCATAACCATAATTGGTGGGTTCAGGTTCATCTAAGAAACCTTCTGCTTCAGGAGTGGGAATGGTACAAAATCGTGGATAAACACAGGCAGAGGAAACCATTAGAAATTTTTTAACCTTGGCTTTTTTAGCCGCCTTAATGACATTGACGGCTGGCAGAAGATTTTCACTCAAAAGAGTGGCGGGGTGACTATTGTTATAGTGAATACCACCTACATGAGCAGCGAGGTGGAAAACATGATTTTGACCTTTAACCAATTTATCTACAGCTGAGCTATTTTTAAGATCTAGTTTAATTATTTGAATTTTGCTTTTGATTGCCTTAAGAAACTTGAGTTTATCAGCAGATCGAGAAGAGACTGTGACTTTAGCTTTAGCTTTAACTAGAGCTTCTGTTAGATGAGAACCGATGAAGCCAGTGCCGCCGGTAACTAGGACTTTTTTATTTTGATAAAAACTCATGAATTTTCTCTGCTATATATTTTACATCTTGTTGAGTCATGAGGGGGTGACAACCAAAATAAAAACCATAGCGGTTAAGGTAATTAGCCACGGGATAATTTTTTAAAGAAAATTGATAAGTTTTTTTATAAGCCGGCTGATTTAATAAGGGAAGTAATTCCCGGGTAGCAATACCATGCTTTTCTAAATAGTTAATTAACTGTCGTTTATTGATTGATTTGTCTTTAATGACTAAGGGAAACATCATAAAAGCATGCTGAAAACCTGAGGGGATATAAGGAAGTTGAAGTTTATCTTCTAAGGATTGGAGTAGCTTGATTAACAACTTAGCTAACTCTTGACGTTTCTTGACGTTTTTTCGATATTCATTGGTTTCAATTTGACTAAGGCCAATGGCGGCTTCGAGTTCGGTAAGACGAAAGTTAGAACCAATCCTATCAAAACAAAAGCGGTTTTTAATAATCTTTTCCAGGTTTTTATTTTTCTCATCATCAACAGAGAGGTAGTAAGTGTGGCGACCATGGAAAATATAGCTTCTGGCGATTTTTTCTAGCTTAGGAGAGTTACCGATTAAAAAGCCGCCAACTCCTGAAGGCAGTAGATGGGCTACATAGGTAGAAAAGGCAGCTAGAGTCCCAAAACTACCAACTGGTCTTTTCTTAATACCAATAAACATGGCGTCGCAGGAATCTTCCATAACTTGAAGTCGACATTGTTTAGCTAGCTTAAGGATAGCCGGCATGTCGGCAGGAAGACCGAGGATATGAACCGGAATGATGGCCCGAGTCCTTTTAGTCAGGTGTTTTTTAATTTGAGTCGAATCAAGATTGTAAGTGTCAGGCTCAACATCAACAAAAACTGGTTTTAAACGTAAGTGATAAACAATATTGGCAGTGGAAACAAAAGAGATAGCTGGCACTAAAACCTCATCACCATCTTGCCAGTGATAAATTTCCTTAAGGGCGGCTAGACCAGCCTGAAGGGCCCCGGTGCCAGAAGAAGTAAAAACAGCCCAGCGACGATCATGAAGCTGAGCAAACTTTTTTTCCAGCTTTCGAGTAAAAGGACCATAAGTTAAACGGCTGGTTTTAATAACTTGATTGAGGTATTTTCTGGCTAATGAGTTAAGCTTAATGTTGCCTATTTGTACTTGACGTTTTCTCATGGCCTGATTGTATCATGTTGATGAATCCGAAAGTGATTATTTTGATAAACAAACGGAAATTCTAGCGACTGGTGAGACTGACTGACAACCAGGTAATCAAAGGGGTATTTTTTCCGCAAGCGGCTAAAGCAATTGCTATTAAATATAGTCAAAATTACTAAAATCTTTGATTCGCTGCTGCCAGTTAAAGGCGTAATCGACTAAATAAAAGATCAAGTCGCCGTCTCTACCGGCTGGAATGAGCATTTACCTATTCAAGACATCTCTCTTCGCCGTATCACTAAATATATTTCTCTTTTGACCTTTGGCTTAGTTATTTATAGTATTCCTTTACTTGGAAAAGGAAATAAAGGCCGATGATTGTCCCGACTATTCCGCTAAACAGATTATAGTTAAGCAAAGAATAAACTACATTCACCAGCATTGAGTAATAAAGCAATCTCCAAGCTCCTTTACTTCTGGAAAACAATCCTGGTAGAGCCAAAAGGCGCAATAATAAAGTTGCTCCCAAGAATATCATTGATAAATAATACAAACCCCCAAATCTGGCTCCTGCCCAATACGCAAACGGTCTGACATAAGCACTGATTCCCAACACCGCTAGAATTGCTGGTAGAGCTATAATTATCAAGATTAAATTAAGCCAGGGAGCTAAATTAACAATTAAATCTTTAATATTCTTTGGTAGGGGAGGCGCCTTTTTCTTTAAGTATAAATCTAAAGTACTCTCCAGTTGATTAGTAGCAGGCATATATACTCCTTTTTTAGCTTAATAATCTACTTTAACCATACTATTTTTTATAATAATTAACAATCACTTACCCACCTACAGTTTGAAAAGACCTTAATAATTTTAGTTTAGATTAATCCTAAAATGATCGCGGCTGCAAGAGGAAAAACTAATAGCAATTTGAATAATGGGGTAAACAATTTTACTCTTCCTCCCCTGTATGTAGTTTTCATGAAATTGTAAATTGATGTGCCCTTTCGCACATAACGACCCTTTGAATCCTGTAAGAAGTTTACATACGGAAGTGAGGTCTTATTGGTTAGAACCGTAGAAATATTTATATAATATTCTTTTTGAAATTCCAGAAGATAATATGGTTTGGCAAAAAAGTTGTTTACAAACTTAAATACTAGCAAGACACAAATAATTTTAGACACTAATCTTAAGGTATTCTGACGCGATCCGATTATTAATGGAACGAATATTTTATTTAATAAGTCTAAGCCTTTAAAAATGAAAATAGCAATGAAGGGCATAACAAAAGCCAGGATAGTAATTAATTGGAAGTTGCCAGGAATATCTGCGTGGGTTTCTTCAGGAGGTAATATCCCTAGAAAAACCAATGTTGTTAATGTTGGAATAATCAGCATAAGCTCTTTTTTTATTAAAAAGTATAAAAAACCAATAACTACTAACGACAAAATGAAAATATTTATTAAGAGTGCTTTGAGGGGGGCGGCAAAAAAGAGTTCTTCCAAGCCAGTATATAAGATGATTGTTTTTAAATAACTCAATAAATTTGCCGGTAAAAAAGAAAGGCTTTGTTCATTGGTGTATGCGCTCAATTGCAGGGTGCCAGTTTGAGATAAAGCAAATAAGCAAAAAGCAATAACTGTCATAATGTAAGGAATAATTAAGAGTGCAAATTTTTTATTTAAAATTCTGTTAGTCTTCAAACGAGCTTCAGCGAGTATGCCCAATACGGCCCCGAATGATGCAACTTGTCCGGTTTCTTTAGACAAGAAAAGTGCCGCTAGACAAACCCCACATAGCAAATAGCCGAGCGGTTTTCTCGTCTTTTTTATATAATAATAGAAATATAGGGCCCCTAACAATAAAAGTAGCACTAAACCGTCCGCCTCAAAGTCAGATAGAGCAAACAATTGAAGTTTAGGAAAAAAAATCAATAATGAGGAAGCCAAAAAAGCAAGCTCATCGCGTAAAAAAAACCGCGCTACTAAAAAAGCAGTTGGAATAATTGCGATCCTTATAAGTAATATCGGTAAGTAAAGGGCAAATAAGTTTCGGCCGAAAATACTTATACTGGCGGCAAAAAGTAGCGGTAAAAGAGGAGGACGGGATGTAACCAGCATTCCTAAAGGTGTACTTATTTCCCAAAAAGAATAGCTTTTGAAACGAATCAAGCTGTCTGAGATAATAAAATAGCTGTCGATATCCTGGGCAACAATATGAATAAAAATTATTGCCGGTATAACGCCGATGATAAACGCAAGAAAAAGATAAAAACGGAATTTTGCTGTCGTTGTCATTAACTGAATTGTATAATATGTTGTTTAGTGTTAGTTTGTAAAGTGATCCTTTTCCTTTGTTATTTCCGAAAATATCCTACAATTTTCTCCACCGCCTTAATTACATCCTTTACATCTTTTTCAGTCATATGTGGGTAAAAGGGGAGTGACACGGTTCTTTCGCCAATCCATTCTGCCCGAGGAAAATCACCTTTTTTAAACCCAAAAGTCTTTTTATAATATTTATGTAAATGTAAAGCTGTAAAATGAACTCCAGCTCCAATATTTTCTGCTTTTAAAGCATCAATAAACTTATTTCTGTTAATCTTTAGTTTATTAAGCTCCAAGCTAATCGCATACAAATGCCGAGCATGAACTATGTTTTTCTCATCTGGAGCTGGCGGTAATACTCCCTTAATCTGATTAAATGCGTGATTATACATCTGCCAGTATTTATTTCTTATCTTTAAATTAGCTTCTGCCCTTCTCAGCTGATGAATCCCTAAGCTAGCCTGAATATCGGTCAGATTGTATTTATATCCTGGATAAATTGCCTCATACGGTCGATAGCCTTCACTTGAATATCTTTTCCAAGCATCTGCCGAAATTCCATGTAACCTTCTTACTTTTGCTTTCTCAGCCCACTCTTTATTATTAGTCGTTAACATTCCTCCTTCACCAGTAGCCACATTCTTGGTTACATAAAAACTAAAGGCTGTCATATCTGAAATTGAGGCAATCTTTTTACCCTTATACCAAGTTTCGGTCGCATGAGCTGCATCTTCAAGCACATATAACTGGTGTTTCTTAGCTAGTTTAGTAATCTCATCCATCTGGCAGGGTCTGCCATATAAATGAACCGGAATAATTACCTTAGTTTTTTTGGTAATTTTATTACTAATCTCTTGAGGATCAATATTGCCTGTTTGTTCATCTACGTCTGCCAACACCGGCTTAGCTCCGCAATGCAAAATCACATTAGCAGTTGATACAAAGGTGAGGGGAGTGGTAATTACTTCATCACCTTCTTTAACCCCTAAAATATTCAAACCCAAATGCATAGCTGCTGTAGCGGAGTTAACTGCTACTGCATACCTAGCTTTTGAGTATTTTGAAAAATCTGCCTCAAATTGTTGGACTTTTGGCCCAGTTCCCCACCAGCCTGATCTAATAGTCTCCAAAACTTCCTTTAACTCTTCTTTAAAAAATCTCGGCGCCCCAAAAATCAAAAAATCTTTTTTTACTGGTTTGCCTCCAGCATATGCCGGCTTAACAGGAGTCATATGTCTATTATATGTTAATATATACCTGATGAACAAATATGATGTTTCTCTCGTTTTAGCTTGCTATAACGAAGCAGAAATCTTCAATAACTCTGTCGACAGAATCATTAAGGCTCTTAGCAAAACTGACTATACCTGGGAAATAATTTTTGTTGATGACAAAAGTCAGGATAATACCAAAGCTTTAATCCAAAAAGCCTTAAAAAAGTATCCTCGCTACAATCTCTCAGCCTATTATCACTCCGCCAACCAGGGCAGAGGTAAAGCCGTGGTTGATGGCTTTAAAAAAGCCCAGGGCAAAATTATTGGCTATATTGACATTGATTTGGAAATAGATGAATGGTATCTGCCAAAATTTTTTGCTGCTATTGAAGCTGGTAACGATGTCGCCAGCGCTTGGCGAATTTATGACTTTAAACTTACCAGACTTCATCGTTGGCTCGGCAGCAAGGGTTATGTTTTGTTAAGAAGACTTATCTTGGGCCTGCCCTATAAAGATACTGAAGGTGGCTATAAATTCTTCAAAAGAACTAAGCTTTTACCTTTATTAAAAAAAGTTAAGCATCAAGACTGGTTTTTTGATACAGAAATCATGACCCTCAGCTATAAACATAAACTCAAAGTAGTCGAAATACCCGTCGCTTTTGTCCGTCGCTTTGATAAAACCTCAACTGTTAGATTCATCCCCGACACTCTAAAATACCTTAAAAACTTAATTAGTTATTCCTTTAAATTTAAACATGGCTAAAGTTATAAAAGAAATCGGCCTTAAAAGAGTCATTAAATATTTTTTCTATGGTCTTTGGGAGTTTGTTTTTCGGCTTTTACCTTACTCGCCTTTAAGAGTTGGTTGGCTGCGTTTAGGTGGCGCCCAACTTGGCAAGAACTGCGTTATTGAACGCCTCGACTTTATTAATCTTGATCGTACTGGCTTAAGCGGTTTAAAACTCGGTTCAGACTGCTATTTAGGTTCTGGCGTTCTTCTAGACTTAGCTGGCCAAATTACCCTAGCTGATCAGATTACTGTTTCCTCTAAAGCTGTCATCTTATCTCATCATTCTGTCGGTTTTAAAGATCATCCTTTACTAGCTCACTATCCTAAAAAAGTCCTTCACACCCAATTAAAATCAGGCTGTGTTATTGGTGTCTCCAGTGTGATTCTACCTGGCCTCACCATTGGTAAAAACTCCTTAGTAGCTGCCGGTTCAGTAGTTAGGCAATCAGTTCCTAATAATGTTATGGTGGCTGGTGTGCCGGCTCAAGTTAAAAAGAGACTGAATGAAAAAAAATCATAAACTTTTCTTGACTTTAATCTTGGGCTTAGGATTATTCTTGCGCTTGCTTCGTTTAGAGAGCTTGTTTCACTTCACCATGGACGAAGCCTTAATTGCTTTTCGTGGTTGGGGATTATTTGAGTTAAATCGACCCTTTCTGATTGGCGGCATTAGTCCGCTTCAAATTCATCTGCCTCCATATTTTTATTATTTATCAGCCTTTATTTTAAAACTATCTAGCTTTAATCCTTTGGGCTGGGGAGTCTCAGCTGCTTTAATTGCTGGCTTAACCATTATCAGCCTTTTCTACTTAACCAAAAAATTAACTAATAAAACCACTGCCTTAATTGCTACCTTTCTTTACACATTCTCCTTTACTGCTATATTCTTTGATCGTCATTTCTGGCCTTTAAGCCTGAACCCTTTATTTACAGTTTTATCTTTATTTTTATTAACCAAATTAAACAAAAAAATCTTTTGGCCCTACTTAGGCCTGGCCGCTATTCTAGTCATGGCTTTAACTAGCGACCCTTCTAATCTTCCTTTAGCCTTAACCATTATTATCTTTACCTTGATTAACCGAAAAAAACTCCAGCCAAAATTTCTCGCTGTTCAATACTCTCTCGCCACCTTCACCTTTATTCTACCTTTAGTTTTATTCGATTTACGTCATCACTGGCAAAACCTGAGTGGTGTTAGCCGACTTTTTACCACTATTACCAACCGTCAATTCCACTTAACTAACTTCATTAACAGCCTTCTATTATTACCTCGCAGCTTAGCTAGATTTTGGTATTCACCTCAAACCAACCTCACCCAGCTCTACTCATATTGTATTCCTCATGCCTCAGCTCGCCAGCAAGCTTTGCCAATTATTTTAGTTATTCTGGCTTCAAGTCTACTGATTTACTTCATTCTTAAAGCTAAAAAGCCCATCTACAAAGCCATCTCTCTTCTACTTATTTTTTATCTTCTCGGTATTACTCTTTTTGGCAGTTTAGGTTTTTCTATCTTTGATCACTATCTAGCTGGTCTATTACCCATTTTTGCCTTAATCACTGCCTTCATCTTAACCAAGCTTAAGCAGCCAACCTATCTTTTCATTCTTTTTCTTTTCGCTTTTATTAATCTCTGGCAGTTTTCCCAAGCTCATCACCCTTATAGCTTAAGCCATAAGCAGGATTTAATTACCTGGGCTAATCAACAGCTTCAGGATCAAGCTTATGCCTTAGACTCAATCAGTAAGTGCCATAAAGAAAACGGTCTCCGCTATTTATTTGCTATCTCTGGTAACCCGCCAACCATTAGCTTTATGGACTCCAACTTTGCCTGGCTCTACCGCCAGCCTCCAGCTGAAACCATGCCTGACAAGATTTTATTAGTTACCGATAAACCCTTAGAAACTCCCCTGCCTATTATTAACCAGCAAATCTTTGGCGCTATGTCAGCCTACATTCTTGACAACTCTGAACATCTCTATGAGATATAAATGGATAATAGTTGTTTTAATCTTGCATATTTTTTAAATGTTAGAGGCAATCTTTTTCAATCGGATATTTTGTAACGATTTTCATTACGAGAACATGAGTTAGTTCTTGGTTAAGTCTTACGGGCGTAGATAAAAGCTTGTTTGCCAAAAATTCTTTGGATAAAGGGTAGTTTTAGATAAATTTTTAACAAGATTATTGATTTTGGTATTTTAGATTTAGTGGTGTAGGGTAGAAATTTAGGTTTTAGTTCAAGGATTTGAAAATGGTTGACGATTAGAATTTCAGTTAAACTTCTATCATCTAAGGGAGTAATGTGATCGAAGAACATCCAGTAGTCTTTATAACAATATCGGAAGTTGGGTTGAAGGATAAGTAGTTTTCCTTTGGGCTTAAGAACTCGTCTAATTTCTTTAATGGTTTTGATTATGCTTGGTTTGTCAAGATGTTCAAAAAAGTTGCTAACAAAAATAACATCAATACTTTGGTTTGCAATAGACGTGATTTGTGTTGATGAACAGATAATAGTTTTAATACCAGAGCGAATAAATTTTTTTAGGTCTGGATTAATATCTAGGGCGATTTTTTCCTTGGCCTGAATATGGTTAATAAATTCACCATAACCAGCGCCAATATCTAAAACAACAGAATTAGGTGAGATATAAGATTGAAAAAATTTCTGGCATAAGACTTGATATATTTGGTTTCGCAATAAAAGATCTTTTTTAAACCTTTGCCGATAAATGAGTTGAACTTGACTCATGATTGATTTTTTGTAGTAATCATTTTCTAGTTTCCTCTGAAAGACCAGAACATCTACCTCTTAAAGTATAGTTTAAACTCAGATAAAATGAAAGTATACAAAAAAGAAGATTATTATACTTTCCAACATTAATTTTGACAACCATCCTAACCTAATCAAAGTTTTTGATAATCGGCAAGTTCAGATATACCGTCTTTTTACCATTCCCCAAACATACCAATAAATATATCTCGGCAACCAAGCTAAAAGTTGAAATCTTGATTCACCCACTGTCCGGTCTCGCCAGGTAGTCGGCACCTCAGCTATCTTAAATCCTTTAGCCTGAGCCTTAATTACTATCTCCATGGCTATCTCAAATCCACCTTGTGATTCGATCTTAATCGAGTCCAATACTTTTTTCCGATACATTTTAAAAGCATTAGTCACATCTTTAGTCGGAATTCCCAGCAGCAGTGGTGTCAGTAAGCCAGATAGTTTGGACAACCAGGACTTAATTATCGGCCCACCAATTTTTTTACCGCCCTTACTATAACGAGAACCACAAACTACATCATAGCCTTGCTGGATTTTTTTAAACATCGGCTTAATTGATTTAGGATCATCAGCTAAGTCAGCCATCATTACTACTATCGCCCCACTCTTAGTGGCATTAAATCCAGTCCTGATCGCATTAACCACTCCCCGGCAATCACCAATATTATTTTTTATTAACCGTATATTTTTCTGCTTCTTTTGTAGCTTTTTTACCACCGGCACAGTGTTGTCCCCGTCAAAGTCATACACAAAAATTAGTTGATGAGGGGAAGCTACTTGCTTGTTTATCTTTCTAATTAATTTCTCAATATTGTCAGCTTCGTTATACACCGGAATAATAATCGACAGCTTCATTTCACCTTAAAAATAATCTTGTTAGTTTTAAATATATTCCAGACATCACAAATTAAGCAGTTTTTCTTTGCCAGTTTCTTAATTCTGGCAATATTTAAATTTTTTAAATAATAATCATGCTTAGTTGCAATAAATATCAAACTAGCATTTTTCAAGGCCTTATCAAGATCATGGTTATATTGCTTGACTAACGGATCATGCACTACTACTTTAGCTCCTTCTCTTTCTAAAGCCTTTTTCACCTTAAATGACAAAGATTCTCGAATATCATCAATATTAGCTTTAAAAGCTGCTCCTAAAATCACTGCTTTTTTATCAGCTAACTTCATTTTTTTTCTGATATCGCCTACAAAAAACAACGGCACCGCTTCATTAATTTTCCATGAAGTCGAAATCAGGTCAGTAAATGGAATATCGTCAATTAAAAAGAAGCCGTCTTTAAATAAACAAGCTCCTCCAGTAAAACCAGGTAGGGCTAAGCCGCCTCTTTTGTAATCCTTGTTCACTAACTCAACAATTTCATAAATATCACGATCATGCTTGTCAGCTAAAATCATAAACTCATTAGCTATAGCAAAAGAAATATACCGATACATATTAGTAAATAGCTTAGCCAACTCTGCTGAAACTGCATCAGTGAACCAACATTTGATTTTAAACACCTTGAATAACTCTGCTGCTTTCTCAGCGCTTTTCTTATCAACCCCGCCAATAATTTGGGGAATCTCATATATTTCCTCAACTGCCTTGCCTTCAGCAATTCTCTCCGGGCAAAAAGCTAAATAAAAGTTTTTTCCAATGGTTAGCCCTTTTACCTTATTTATCAACCTGGCCACATACTCAGTTGTTCTTGGTGAAACTGTGCTCCTTAAAATCAACACTTGATTTGGCTTTAAATAAGGCTTGATTGATCTTAAAGCTGTATCAATCTGAACTAAAGATGGATTCATGTTTTCATCAACCGGCGTTCCTAAGGTTAAAATAATATATTTACACTTATTAACCACTGACATATCAGTGGTGGCTATAAAATTTTTCTTAATATTAGCTTTAAGTAACTTATCGGCACCTTTTTCCATAAAAGGCATTTGGCCTTGATTTAAGGAATTAATAAGTTTTTTATCAATATCGATTCCAAAAACTTTGTATCCCTCTTTAGCCAACACTAAAGCTAAAGGTAAACCCACTCTGCCAATTCCTAAAATTGCAATTCTCTTTTGCTTCATAATTCCTTTTTTAGCCACTCAATTACTTCTTTTAATCCCTCTTCAAGTTTAACCTTTGACTCCCAGCCTAAAATCTTTTTCATTTTCATCACATCTGGGCTCCGTCTTTTAATATCATGCTTAAAGCTAGTCACAAACTTAGCCTTAAAGGGTTCTTTTTTATCACAAAGCTTCCATAACAGTTTGGCCAGGTCAATAATCTTCATTTCTCGGCTAGCAGCAATATTAAAGTCTTGATTAACTGCTTTTTTTGACTCCATCACTTTTATAATCCCATCAGCTAAATCCCTAACATGAGTAAAACTCCGAGTTTGTTTACCATCTCCTAATATTTCCACGGGATATTGCCCTTGTAAGATTTTTTTAATCAAATCAGGAATCGCATGAGCATAACCGACATCTTCTCCAGGAAACTCATTCACACCATAAGCATTAAATGGTCGGCAAATACTGTAAGGCAATTTGTATTCATCCCAAAAAGCCTTACAATACCACTCTCCGGATAACTTAGAAAAACCATAAGCAGTTATTGGCGGAGGTATTTTCTTAATATCTTCTTCTTTTGACGGAAATCGATCAGTTGACTCAAACACCATTGAAGAAGATATATTCACCATTCTTTTAATCTTATGTTTAACCGCTGCTTCAAAAGTGGTTGAATAAATCTTGTTGTTTTCTGACAATATTGTCGCTGGGTATTTATGAAAATAGCCAATGCCGCCAATCTTAGCTGCCAGATTAATACAGATATCCATGCCTTTAAAAGCCTTTTCAGCTGCCGTTTGCTTAGTTAAATCTAGCTTTAAGAATTCATAGCCTTGTTTAACACTCGACTCAGGCTTACTTAAGTTATCCGCCACTCTAACTTTATATCCCTTTTCCAACAGCTGCTTTACTAGCTCGCTGCCAATAAATCCACAGCCGCCAGTCACTAATATTTTCTTCATAAGTCGTTTGTATTATCTAATATATCTACCTGAATGTCATTAAGCATAAAACTGGAAATAACCTTTTCCTGATGATCTATTGGCTCATCTTTTAAATGAAAATATACAATTTTTTCAGCCTGCTCAGTTTGCATTGGTCCTGGATATAGACTGTAAGCTGCATAAATCCATCCCCAATAATCATACAAATAGCTTTTTACTGCTGGTTTAAAATAGTGATTATATAACTCTGTCCAGCCCCCGCCATGCACATAAATCCCAGCTGCTTTAATTGAAAAATCACTTTCTCCAATCTCTCTTCCTGTTTGCTTAATTAAATTAATTTTATCTCTCAAGGGGTACTTAACCGAGGATTTAAATAAAGTCGATATATTAATTGTCAGGTAAAAAACCATCAGTAGATAAAAAATAAACGGCATTTTTTTATGTAATCTTACCAACGGTCTGGCTAGAATAATTATAACTACCGGAAAAAATACCATTAAATAATGCTGAAAAAAATCTGATTTAAAGATTTGGTTGTAAATATATATACTGATCACCAAACTCAAACACATTATCCATAAAATCCAACCTGACTTTTTTTCCTGACTTTTTTTATTTCTCAACTGAATTAATAAGCTAACCACTAAACCAACTATGACTAAGATTTGACTTAAAGGTCTAAACAGCGGTAGGGGAGGCTTGCAGTAACAAAAATGCTCTTCAATAAACGCACTTGGAGCTGCAAACAAAACCCGAGCCAAGGTATTAATTAATTCCATTGGCTTAAACGAGTCTATTTGCCTGGCTGCAAAGGTTGAGTCAAACGGTCGACTTAAAGACTGAATAATCGGTTTAAATACTGCCCCCTGATAATAAATCTCTGCTAAAACCAAGGGGCTGGCAAATACAGCTAAGACTAATAGGCCTCTGAAAAAATACTTGTTTTTAACGGGTAATTTAAATATTATCCAGCTTAAAACAATTGCTATCACTAGCACTAATAAAGAAGGATCTGCATGAAATGAAAAACCAATCGGTATTGCCAGTAAGGGAATATACTGATAATTTTTTTTAACTACCTTAACTAAACTATAAAATGCTATGCCGGTTAAGATTGGATCAAGCGTCAGGTGAACCAAGCGTCGGTCAAACAAAGCAATAAAAAAGGAAGTCGCATATAAAAATGACGCGGTTAAGCCAAGTTTTTTCCCACCCACCTCTTTTCCACCTAAATAAACTAAATAAGTAGTGATAATTCCTAAGATTGAAGCTATAGCTTGAAGATTAGGTAGGTCAAACTTAAAAATATAAAAAAATGGCGTTAACAAGTAATAATAAAAAGGCCCTAGTCCAAAACCTAGATTAGCATTCGGGACAATTAAAGAAGGTGATCTATCCCAAATAATATGTCTTAAAGAAGCAGTTAAGACTTCTTCATCTCCGCCAAAGTATTGAAACTGATAAAATTTATAAAATCTAAAAAATGCTGCTAATCCAAGAATCAATAGAATTAACAATCTGTTTTTAGTTAATAGCTTTTTCATTTAATATTGATTGGTCAAGTTATACCATTAATATTGATTGGTCAAGTTATACCATCTTATCAGTCCTAGATCTACCAAAGATCTAACTATATCTTTACCCATAGACACCTTGGTTCTTTCATCATTCTTCCAGCTGACTGCCACATCCACCACTTGATAATCTAACTTTTTAGCTAAAAACAAAATCTCTGCATCATAGCCCCAACGTTTAATTCTAGATTTTGCAAACAGCTTTTTAGCCACAGAGGTCTTAAATAGCTTAAAACCACAAGTCACATCAGATA
>SDBT01005015.1_pt1 | contig 22351 bp, 59 predicted proteins | sample 2277101 | NCBI WGS metagenome assembly SDBT01 (sample SAMN10404973, study PRJNA504765) | marine sediment metagenome | isolation source: marine sediment core GS10_PC15, 103 cmbsf | place: Arctic Ocean: Southern Knipovich Ridge | collected 2010 | reverse complement strand
GTCTCAAGATTATAAATTCGCTGTTCTTTTGCTTCTAGTTTTCCTTCTAATTCCTTAGTAAGTTTGGACATTTTGCCGTTCCTTTCTTTTTTATTTATTTAGAATTCCTAAATCGTCCAGTTCCAATAGGAGTATTTCCCCCTAAATCGTCTAGCACTTTATCTTCTGGAGGTGCCGACACTATATCTTCAATAGTTGTAATTTTTATTTCTAGGCCACTTTCTTCTAGAAGATTGTGCCAGCCTTGCGCTTCGTCTTCTCGGCCACGTTCATATTCTGCGTCCAATTCCATAAGAAGCTGATTAACGTGGATTGATAACTTCTGTGCAAGTTTTGTGGCTTCTCCTACACTAAGTAAAACTCGTGGACATTGATCGCCAATAATTTCTTCGTAAAATTCTTTATTTTTGTCTGACCACTTTACATATTGACTCATTTTGTCTCCTTTTAAGATTCAGTAGCAACTATTCTTTTACCTTTACAATAGTAACATATACCTTTACCCGCACAAGATTGACACTTACCATCACCATCACAACTTGGGCATTCTTCTGTGTATTCTTCAATTTTTGCTTGTAAATTATTAACCATTTCGACTAATTCTTTTTTTGTCTTCTTGCTTATATCTTGACTCATTTTATTTTCCTTGCTTAAAGAGAGCCGCGCCGAATTCGTCACCTCTATATGGCATTGTCATCCAGTATTCATCTTCACTATCAATACATTCTAGAAGACGGTGCATCATATCAAATTTTTCATATTCATTTTTTATTACAGTCATTGGGACATAAACTCCATATCTTGAATAAACACTTTGCTCTATAATTTTATCAGTTTCTTTAATATAAATATAAGCTTTTATTGGAGGATCAAATGGGAAACGGGCTTGTGCCCCTTGCTCTAATGGCATCGACATAAATTTAACTGTTACATTATTTAAATTTTTAATATTCATTTTATTTCCCTTTTAAGGCTTGTTTTGCTAATTTATCTATATCTATTCTACATATGAAATCATATCTTTTGCCTAATTCTTCAAGAGTATAAAGCTCATTACAAAAGTCAACTTTATAATCAGTATCATCGTATTCTTCTTTATATTCACTACTCACATTAATAATTCCACAGATTACATTTTCATCTACGCTAGGGGCGTAAATAATCCAGAGTCCATCTTTTACTTTTGTTCCATCTTTTGCTATCATTTGTACAAATCCTCATATTTTAAGTGATGGTCCTTAACTATATTGTATTCTATTATTGCATATTTGTCAAAGAAATTCTTGCGCCATTCTAATAATTTTTTCTTATCTGAACAATCTGGATATCCTAACTCAGCCCATACAAGATCATTTATGTCATATTTAAGATATTCAATAGTAGGCCACTGTTTACCAAAGTTGTTATGATAGCCGAATGATCCACCATACCAAAATAAGCCAGTTTCTTTGCATAAAACCTTATATACTTTCATCTTGTTCCTCCATACACTTGTTAATAATCTTCCAATCTTCACTTTTTAACATATGAGCATCGCCACCAGCCAGACAACCAATAATCTTTCTCATTTTTTCATATGAGTTGGCCGCTTTTACGATAAAGGCAGCATTTGCTTTTTTCTCGTTGGAAGGAGTAGAATTTTTTACCGTCAGAACACAAATGTGTTTTTTATCAGCAACAATCTGCAAGCTAACCTCACCTGGGTAACAAAGTGCAGATATATTGCGTACTTTCCAAGGTGTTTTTGTATGTGGTGTTTTTGTACGTTTAGTCATTAGTTACACTAACTCCTTTTAATTGATACCAGCGCGTTTTTAAGTACTCACCCAAGTCGCCATATAGTTCGTGAGCATATTCTTTTTGAGCCTCTGTGTATTCATCTTCATTGGGTAAATAGCCAAATTCAATAATATCTAGAATGTCAATATCGACATCGCTATTGCCGAATGGTCGTTTGTCTCCAAGACCCCAACCGCCATATTCGCAATTATCACGAATTAGGTTATCAAAGAAAGAATCGGCTAACTTTTCCATATCGACGGCTCTATCTCTATCCCAAGCAGATTCGTTTACTCTTTTAGGTTCTTTTTCAAAATCAACCTTCTCGTGTATCTCAAGTAATTTATTTAATTTGTCTCTAAATTCTTTTAATTGGAAAGAATACATTATATTTGTTTCTATACTTTTAAAACTTTCATTGTTGTCGTAATGTTGTCCTTTGGCATACAAATTCCTCTTGATGGTAAAGTCATACTTTGATCCATCTTTATTATTCTGTTTGGATGGACCTACCGTTAAAGCTGAGTCATATGTTAGCTGTATATCAAATTCTCTGCTCATTTTACTCTCCTATTAAAATTCATTTAAAAGTTCTGCATTCACTAAAGTGCGCTCTAAATTCATAAGCAAGTCTATTGCGTCTTCAACAGCTTGAATCTGTTTCTTATCTGTCAATAGTTCTTCAACTTTAATGTAACCACCATCAGTTATATCATACCAAAATCCATTGCTACTGCCTTGTGGTTCAGCATCTAGATCCAATTTCCATTTCATAATATTTCCTTTCTTTTATTTTCTTTTTATTCTCCAAGAGTATTTAAATATTTGGTAAGAATAATATTAAATTCCTCATTAGACAGTGTTCCATCACATACGCCGCCACCAGTTCCTGCATATACTTCCTCATTATTTATATCTAAGGTATAACGGCTGTGTCTATATCTAAAATAGAATGGTTCTCCATTAATAAAGCCTCCTGCTTGAAAAGGACAAGTTCCTCCTTGCCAAGAAATTTCCACATTTTTCATATTTTCCCCTCTTTTATTTTTGCTTTCCAAATTCTTTTTCGTGACACCTTGTACAAAGATATATATAATCGCGCTTAAAATATTCTGCTGGATTGCCTCCGTAAGCTGCGAGATATTCTGCATACATTATTATATTCTTACATCTACTACATTCTGGCCTACTGCCTTTTGGTATCTTTGTTTTAGACATTAAATAAATTCCAATCTTTATAATTTATATAATTGATCCACTTTTCCCATAATATCTAAGGTGTCTTGCTTATAATAATCTAACCACTTGATATATTGTACTATATTTCGTTTTCCACAAGGTATACAAAATTTATATTCATTTTCTTCTGCATCTATAGAGAAAATATATTCCCCATCAAAATCTATACTTTTACGACATAGGAAACATTTTAACTCGCCTTCGTGAGCGTCAGCCATATTTTTTTGTATGAAATAATATGTTTGCTTACCATTATGATGCATTTGATTCTCCTATCGGTGGAACTTCTTTCCAATTTGGAAATGTAGGCGGTGGTTGACCGTTTTTTGCTTGTTTTTTTAAATCTCCCATTATGCCGCTGATTTTTTGCAGAAGTTTATCATTACAATTACAACACAGATCATCACACTTAAGCAAACTATTTTCCCTTACTGGTTCGTCGTCATAATCATCGTCTTCATAACGTGCATCATCTGACACATCTCGCCAGCTTGACTTAATCGAATAAACATAAGTATTTAATGGAGCTTCACAAATATCACAGAAATATTTCTTCATTATTTATCCTTTTCATTTGTTATTTTCATTTGTTTTACCAACTCAGCTAATAAAAGAATAATTAACTTTTGAGAAGTCATTTCACCGGAATCAATGGCTGGTAATTCTCCAAACACATCTTGATGAACGTGTCCTAAGAAAAAGGTATTCATATTAATTCTCCTTTATTTTCCTCTTTATTCCATCTATTTATATTATTAGAAACAAGTCCCTGATTTCTTTCTCTTTCAAATTGTTCATTAGCCAGTCTTGCAATGAATTTTGCCGTTTCCATTCTTTTTTCAGAATCGTCGTGGTATCTTTGACAGACAGCAACTTCGCCTTCGTGACCATCACTATTTCTGTGAAAACGGATAACTGCCGCTTTCCCCATTGCACAATCTCTAACATACCATTTATCACCAAGATGTAAACCGCGAACATTTTGAAGTTTTTCTTTTGCAACACGATGATGATATCTTTCATTAGTAGACATTTTATCGAATATAATTACATTTCTCTTCATATGAGTATATTCCATCATATTAGATAGTGAAAGTTCTGCTAAATAAATTGGTGCGTATAGTAAAGCTAAAAATAATTCCAAGATTGTGTATAAAAAATATTTCATTATGACATTCCTTTCGGTTTATATCTATCATCTCCTGTAATTTTCTTTATCTTACTACAATATTTTACTCTCTTACTGTAAATAACTGACTGTGCAATTATATGTGGGATAAATAATGGGAAAAGAATTATAATTCCAAGAACCAGTGCAGCAGTCATAATCCATACGCCAGTTTTCTCTACCCAATGATCAAGTTTTGCCCATCTGTTGTATCGTTTTATACATTTATTTAATAACTTTTCTTTAAACTGTCGTGACTGTTCGTCTTTATCCATTTTGTTCTTTTCCTTTCAACCATTTGATTGCATCATCTAAAGTGTCGAATTTTATCGCTTCTCTATTCTTATTCATATTCATATCCTTATAACATCCATAAATGTAATTACTAACGTCTAAGTATCTTTTTTTATCTTCTGATTCTAATTCAAACCAATATGAATCATTACAACCTATGTTAATAGTAAAGTTGCCCAAGTGAGACTTTACACCATCTGCTAAAAAGTTCATAAAAATTTGATCTGCGTTTTCTTTCATCTTATTTTCCCTTATATTCCATCATCCAATAAGTTAAACCAGCGTGGGTGTTTGAAAACTCAACGATCCAACCTTGCTGAATAAGAGCATTGACCTCACTCATTTCTATAACGATTATTTTATCGCCAACTTTTAGATTCTCATTTGTTTTATTTTTACCTTCCAAGTTTTTAATTCGTTCTTCCAAGCTTTCTACCTTCTTATTAATTGGGTCCAGCATTTTTTCTACCTGTGATTGATAACCAAATTTAAAATGCCACAATCGTTCTAGTTTCCAGCCGCCGTAAATAAAGCCACCAATAATAACTACTATAAGAGTTACGGTAATAGCACCACTTATTCTTTCTTTAATTGTTTTCATTTTTATTCCTTTTAAATTTTTTAAAAATATTTTTTACTTTATCTAAGAAATCTCCCTTTCTTCTTTCTTTTCTATGTTCCATTTTAAAAGACTCGTGCCAACTGCGAAGACGCGCTGTATTTCTTTCTGCTAACTTAATAATTTCTTCTTCGGGATATTTATTATGATTATTTCTAGCCACGCCACCACCACAACCGCCGGAACACCATACCCAATACATAGCATCAAGAGCTTTGTTTTTTTCTTCGAGTGATCGTTTCATAATTTCTATTTCGCGTTTATATTTTTTATACTTATCTTTCATCTTAATATAAAGATTAACGTCAATTTTTTTATCAAAACCATCTTGTAATATTTTATTTTTATTCTCAATATATTCTATGTAACAAAGCAAGTTAAATAAGTCACTGGAATATTCGCCGTGTAATTCAGTCCGTTCACCATATTTATTAGAATTATTACTAAGCGCATTCCACTTGTTCCAAAGTTTCTTAAAATTTATTTCTGGTTTCCACATATTATTATTCCTTATTATCTTTAACCCACCTTTTATTCTTCTTATCAAATACTTCAATAGAGATGTTTTCCGGCGAAATCATTTCTTCTACCTCCTGCTCGATAGTTTTCTTAGACAAAATTTCTTGGACCCTAATCTGTTGCCACTGTTTAAACGTGATACTATTTGCCATTCTAAGAAATGCTGTCTTTTTATTTCGATCTGGACTTTTGTGCTCTTTGCACATTCCGATTGCGCCACTATCGGGATGTCTAACGCGACAAGCAGACTTACTTCGATTTCTTTTCTGTCCACCTGGACCACTGGCACAGAAGAACTCGATTTTTAAGTCCTTCTTTGTAACTGAGAATAGTAATTCTCTTTTATTACTTTTTTTATTATTCTTTTTCTTCATTTTTACCCGCAAGGTCTTTTGCATTTTCTGCTATAGCTACCGCAGCTAATTCAATCCAAATATGAGACCTTTTCCTATGTGACCAATTTACCAATGTAGAAAATATTTCATCGCCTATTAAAAATGGTAGCCATAAAATTGCAAAGAATAATTCTAAGAATCCATAAAATAATATTCTAGTTCTTATAAATTTCAATATACCTTCTTTCGTTTTTTCTTTATTTTTATTCAAACTAATTCCTTTACTATTTGTCCAAAAATTTGATCAATATCTGACGGATCACCAGTTTGACTAATATTAAAAAGAATTTCTTCTATTTCGCTTTCTGGTTGTATTGAATCATATATTGTAACTTCTACTGAATAATCCGGTAAGAAATCATATTTATTTAAGTCATTAGCGATATTTTTAATATTTTTAATTTCTCCCAAATATTTAGTTCCTTGATATTTAATTGGATAATCACCATTACCTAGACCGAGTGCTTCTATATTATCACATACAAAATTAACCCTATTCTCAATATCACTAGTTTGATTTTGTACTAAATATAAATAGGTAGTTCTGTGATAATAGTCTTCCATTGAAAAAACATTATATGGGGCTGACATTGGCACGGTTTCCATTTTATTCTCCTTTTTTGTTATCTTCATCAGCCAAAATATTCTGCGCTCTATCTGAAATCATCATAGCAAGATTAGCAACGTCTGTAGCTTCCCCGGTTACAGCCTTATCAGACAAATGAATACTAGATGAATGAATTAAGACGGCTAATTCGCCGACTTCTTCCATCAGCTTGATCATAAGCCATTCTAGGCTTTCATTCTGCCAGCCGCCTTTGTGGTCATTTCTTTGTAATGTTTTCTCCATTTCAATTGCAAAGCTCCGCACTTCTGGTCTACAATGATTATAAAATGAGAGTGCTATAGTTTCTTTTATTTCTTCTGAAAAATCTTTAGTCATTCTAATTACCCCTTTTGTCTTTGAGTATAATGAGAAATAATATATAAATTAAAGGCCATATTATTAGCAGGAATTTCATTTCGTCTCCTTCAAGGTCCGGTAGATTACTTCGGCTATTATTCGTGGTGGTGCTACCATAAAGTATTCAATTATACCTTTTTCTGCATACTCATTAAGCTTGTCTTGAAAAATTAAACCTTGATTACCGTCAAATCCATCTAGCACATCAACACACAGGTTCCGGTCGGAGCAGTAGTCTGGTAATAATTCTTTTGTTTGATTTTCAAGATCAGTAATGTTTAAAAATTCTACTACTTCATCACAATGAAGACAGCCCGTTCCCCAATATTCGCTATCTACTTGAACAAATTTGTTCTCATCAAGCTCCCATTTATGTAAGCATTCGTCAGGATGAATAAGTTTATATATACCTCGGTTGATTTCATCTTTAGTCATTTTCATTTTGTTTCCTTCAAAGTTTCATATATAGCTTCGGCTACTAGATGTGGTTCTGCTGTTAAGAACATAATTGGCGCATCTGTTGTTAGCTGTGGGCAGTCTTTACCATACCACACTCTAAGGATATCCAATAAAATTATTATAAATTTTGTTTCCTCTTCGAATGATAAATATTCAATTACATAAGCACACAAGTTCCGGTCGGAACAATAGTCTGGATTAGGTGACTTACGAACATAATCAAACATATCATTATGCCCTACGGTATATTCAATTACGCTTCCACATTTAGGACAGGCTGGTTGCCACGCATCAAAATCATCTTCTGTTTCTAATTGCTCAAATTCCTCATCTAAAGTTTCAGGCTCTATGCACCAACATCCACCAGTTAACTCTTCTATACCTTGATTTAATTGGTCATTACTCATTGCTGCCGGAACAAGCTCACATTCTTCCAATCGTTCAAGAAAGCTTTCTGGCAGCTTTGGTTCCTTCTCTAGTATTATGCAACTTGTACATAATCCAGCGTTCTGTATTGCATTATCTACTGGTATTAGAGTATCACATATCTTACAAGCCCAAATGCTCATTATTTTTTCCTTCTTATTTTCTTTCTAATTTTCTTAACTTTCTTTTTAACATTTGGCGTTGTGCGCTTGATCCACATACTAATTACTGAAGCAATTTCGTTTATGTATCCAACTAAGAGAATAAAAGCGTATCCGATTAAAAGTTCAAAATAAAGACCAGTTATGACAGAAAGAATAATTATAGCAACGAGAATTGGTAATGATTTTCTAAAAGCTTTTTTTAAACAAAGATACGACTTAATTATGCCGCCGTGTTTCCAAAACGCCGGATCTAATATAGTTGGCAATACCAATATTAGTGAAAATAAAACCACTGTAGACAAGGTATAGGTTAGTAGCTCGTTAGTCATTTTCGTGGTAATCCTCTGGTAATATTTCCATTAATTGTGCTATTCTCGACTTTGCGTCACTTGCTATTGCGCCATCAGCTAATTCAGCAATTTGCGAAAGAACACCCAGCAATCCACGAATATCTTTTTCTCGAATAACAATGATTGGTTCTGAATGTTCTTGTTTTTTGTCCCATACAATATCATAACCTCCGGCATTTCGTTTGAATTCGGAGTAATGATTCTCATTCCACCATTTTGCATTTATTTGCCAAAGTCTTTTTCCAATTGTCTTATTCATCGAATTTCCTTTCTACCCATTTCATTTCTTCTTCCGCTTCCTTTAAAGCCACGTAAATTGCTTCCGCTATTAAGCGAGGTTCCGCTGTCATATAATCAACAATGTAAACTCCACCATAATGTTTATCTGCGTAATATCTTATCTTATTTTCTAAATAAACTATAAATCTCTCTCTTTTATCAGTATTAAATCCTTTAAGCACACCTGTCAATAAGTTTAGATCTGAACAGTAGTTTGGTACTGGTACAAAATTTTCTGCGCTCTTAATAGCATAATCTTGCCAATCCTCTGTATAATCAACATCCATATCAAATCCGCAATTTTTAATACATCTGACATTAGTAATTACGTTACAATTAGAATAATGACACCAATGAACGGGTGCTTCCCATTCGTGGACTCATCCTCCAGTCAATTGTTCTATGGCACGATTTAATTGTTCATTAGTCATTTATTTATCCCTGCACTTCCTTTGGCATTGAAACAATACCACACTTACAGCAAAAATATAATCCTGAACAGACAATAGAATTATCTATCAATTCCCCGCCGCAAATTTCAAATCTAAAGTTACCATCAGCTTGTAGATATTGAAATATCGGCTGATAACATTTTAATTTATCTTTATTCGGCTTATGCGTAATAATTTTACCTAGTTTAAATAATTGTTCTAGGCTAAACTCAGTATCTATCATTCCTTTACAATCAAAACACGGTTCTTTATGACACACTGTATTTTCATCGCCCTCACAGTCATTTTCGTCTTCCATATAAAATTCTTCAATATCGTGGTGGTTACTTTCCATAAAATCCTTCTCTATTAATTTCTCAATAAATCTCGCATCATTTACTGCTTGTGGATAATCGGTATCAACCATTGAATTATCCCAAAATGCTAAAACTGTAATATGTCCAAATAAATGATGTAAAGCTGCTTTACCAATAGAAAGATCATCTTGTGGACAAAATTGACTATCTTTGTTTGTCATCCATTGCTGTCTTTCTGAATAGTGTGGTCTACCCATATCTTTATTCCATAGAAAATGACCCTTATTTTTATTATCACATCCGAAATAATATGATTGATGTATTCGCATTACCCTTCTCCCTTAGTCACTAGGTATTAATCTCTTTTTCATAGTCTCAAGAACAATAGGTATTGCTCTATCTAAGTTATTGTTTTGCAATTCCTGACAAAGTACATCTAATTGATCTATTGCAATTATTATGGCTTCGTCTGCATCTATCAATTCTTTGATTTCATTTTTGGTCATTATATTCTTTCCAAACTGAGTAAATAACAAAAGTTATTATTACAACTAATCCAATAGTACCTTGCAACAGATCTTCTTCCATTTCCTATTCTTCCGCTTTATCACAATATTTACATTCTTTTCCATCTTTTTGATCTCCACATTCTTGACAACGAATATAATTAAGAGGGTTATAGCCCGAAATACTATCACCTTTAAATATATCTCGAAGAATCTTAATTGCTTCTATATTATTTGACATTATTTCAAGATCATTATTATCAAGGCTTCCATAAACTTCAGAATGTTTTCCTAGAATTTCTCCAAAATAAATAGATTCTCCAATTGCTTCTTCTATTTTCTTTTCATCTGCAATAAAAACACTTGTAACGCTGCCCATTCTTCCACAGTCCCAACTAAATTTATAAATGTTTTCCATTTTTATCCTTCCGCGAATTTTTCTTTGATTCTCTTTAAGTAATCTTGATAAAGTTCTTCAAATTCCTGAGTATACGCCTTGCTTTTATTAGCAAACATTATAAAAATATGTAATCCATTAATTCCATCAATAAAGGCTTTGTCATACAGTCCTTCAATTTTATCTTCTAACACTTTTATGTAGTTTATTTCACCCTTAGTCATCTATTTGATCCTTACAATCATCTATATTATTAATTATTCCCATCTTCTTCATTATTACTGCTTCTCTTATCATTTCTGTTTCGTGCCATCCTAAACTACCATTTTCATAAGCTTGAACCATAGCTTTGTCTAACATTTCGTGAACTATAGTTGTTCCATCTTCTTCTTCACACCCAAGCTCATTTACTATATCCGCTGCAAAAGCTTTTACATCAATAATTTTAGGAGCAGTATATTCTTTTATATTATGATCCCAATTTGACATCGACATAAAAGATGCATACTTTAATATATTTAAACCAATTTCAATCGTAAGCTTTTCATCTTTAATATTAATAGTTAATGGCGTATTAATCATTTATTTGTTCCTTTCGCCAACATTTGTCTTATTTCTTCTACAGTTTTCTGGCTTGCTCCACCTAATTCATATGCGTCAACTATTAATTCTCTAAGTAATGCATTTTCTTTTTCTAGTTCTGCTATACGTTCATCATTTTTTTCTGCCTTGTTTCCCCTTTGTGGAGGAGGTGGCGGTGGGACAGGAGGTATCGGACCCTTGCGTTCTTTTCTCATTTTAATTATCCTTATTAATTGTTTAATATTCTACTTCTTAAAAATCTACGTTCATTAATTAGGTTTGCTTGAAATCCCGCTGATTGAATTTCAACTTTTACAATATTTTTCTTGACTCTTGCGAGTCCCCAACCTTTTTCAGTTACCCAGACGTGTTTCAATTCAAGACTGTCTGGTATAAAAAAGTATCTTCTATTACCCATACCCAATTCAGGATATTTCCTAGACGGTTTTTTGTAGTCGGCCCTGAAATCATTTATTGAAATCTTACATTCTACCAAAATAGATTCGTGAGGTCCGAAACCTATTGCATCTGGAAACTCAGAAATCATCATAGAGCCGCATTCAGTAAAAACTGGATTCATTTTCATTGTATTCTTAAGCCAACGTCCAGCACGTTCCACTAGTTCACCGTGAGTCATTCTAATTATCCAATCTTTCCAAGAAAATTCCAAATTACTCCTATAAGCCTAAAACAAAAGCGTCCTGATAAAAAAACAATGGTGGCTGGTAAGAATATTAGGGCCAAGCAGACTTTTTGTGCTATAGATGCATTTTCCATAAAGTGAAATGGGTTATCTTCATCAGTGCCAACTATAGACATAAATATCATTGCCCCAAGTGGGAACGTAAAGCCAAATGTAATATATAATTCTAACATTTTTATTTCCTTTTTTTACACAACAAAGTTAGGACAATCAGGTTTTGCTTCCCATTCTAAATGAAGCCAACCCGCAGGTATATAATGAGATATATTTCTTGCATCAAAAATTCTATGTCCTCCATTTTCTGAAACAGAAAGAGCGAGAGGAAAATTTATCTCAATAGTCAAGCCATTAAATGTATATACCCTATAAATCTCACTACTAATATCTAAAAATTCATTATCGCTATAATTTCTTAAATCTTCAAATTTTAAAAGCTTAATATCGGTCATTTTTATCTCCTTTTTTAATCAGTTGATTGGCCCGAAAAATGAAATTCATAGTCATTAATAATTTCGCTAAGAGTTTCCAGCCTAGTTAATAGTGTCTGCTTTCTTTCTTCGCTCAAATCTCCAGCTTTTTCCAAGACAAAATATTCTTCCTTATCTTTACTATATTCACTCTTTAAAAATTCTTCTTTTTCTGATAATTTCATCTCTATCTCCTTTTTTTTCTTAATCTTCAAATTCCACTTCGTCAATAGGTGGATAATATGCTTGTTCTGGTGTTTCCAGTCTTTGACTTATAGAAAATGGTATAATAGAATTATCAATATTGTTCTCTCTTACATAATCTGCTATATTCTGATTGGTAATTTCACTGCCTTTTGGTATTACTATTTGCAAGCTGGTACCAATTCCACTCTTTTCACTAAATACCTCTGCTATCTCATTATTATAACTAGTGCCATCTATTATTTTCTTAATATTACTTGTTGGATTTTTTTGTGTCAATTTAAAAAGAAGTTTATGGCCCCAAAATGCATCAATTTCTGGTAATATAAAGATATATATCTGAGATAATGGAATAGCGGGGTTATTAGACAGGCCGAGAATTATAGTGTCTATTTCTTTGCGGTCTTTTACTGGTAAAGATTGTATAAAGTCGAAGGCTGGCAAATGAGTATAGATCTGGGTGCCGGAATTCAACACATAGCAATAAAAGCATTGTTTGCCTGAAAGAACATTATCTTTAGGATCGTGTGGTTTTCCTAACCATTCTTTATCTTTATCGTTTGACATATTACACCTTATAATTTTTTTCTATTATTATTTAATCTACGTTTATATCTGATGTTATCGTGAATTAGGGGAACCGTCAACCAAAAAATAAACTTTCTTTTTTTCTTTAAGGGGCCGGGAAGGTTAAGCTGAACATTCAGTTCTCGCCGCAGAAAAAGCGCACGTCACCACCTCCCGGTTTTACGAATACTTTTCACCATATTTGAAAAACTAACACTATTAATACTTTATTGACTCTTAATATATATCATTGTCCGGTCTATATCTTACAGTATAATATAAAACTCTATCCCTATCTTATCAGACACATAAAATATAAATCATAACCTTACATTTAATACTAACTTAAAAGAAAATAAAAAAAATAAAATAATTACTTGACTACTATATATTTATATGGTAAATTAATAGTGAAAGGAAAACGAAATGAAAAACAAAAAGGAAGATAAAACAAAAGACATAAATAAAAATAAAGAAATCCATACACTAACAAAATGGGATTTATATAATTATAACTTACAGCATAATAAAATAGAATGGAATGATTATATAGAAAGTAAAAAATACTTATTAGACTTCACTAACAATATAAATTGGTAACTACTCTAAAAGGAAAGGAAACAAAATGATTTTAGGAAAAGCTATAAAAAGATTTAGAGAAGAAAGTAGGGAAGATGCAACACAAGCGGAAAAAGATCAATCTTTATATGATTACTTATTAGTCAGTAATTGGGAAGATGCAAGTAAAGAAGATATCAGCGCAATGGTGGACGAGTTAGCAAGACTTGACAAAATAGTCAACTAACGATATGAAGAAAAGGGAAAGGATAAAAAGAAATGAAATTGACTACGAAAGATTTAGAAGAAATTTGTTATGCACAAAGTAATAGAATGAAACGTTTAGGATTAGATGTTAGTATGAGATATATAAGAAAAGGAAAGGCAGAGTTTGTAAGCTGGAATATACACGATCAAGGGAATACTAAAAGTTCTATCGCTAATTTTTCAGGCAGTCCCGACATTGCAACATATCAGCTTGTACAGTGGATTGCCTTAGTTGCCTTACCAGAATATTTATAATTTTTTCTCTTGACAATCAGTAATCTTACGGTATAATAAAAGAAAGGAAAGCAAAGGAAATAAGATGATAAAAGATTTATTAGATTATATTTTAATACCTGAATTAGAGATAGTATTTATAATCATTATGATTCTATCAATCTTATCTTTAATAATACAATAGAGAGGAGGAGTAATACAAAAAGAAAAAAGAAAGGCTTGACTTGTAGTAATAGTATAGTATAATATAACTATAGAGGAAAGGAAACGAAATGAATCACACAAGATTAACGCAAGCAGATGTAAGCTTTAATAGTGCAGTAGTAGCAACAGAGGCAGCAAAGCATTCCAGTGCCGAGGCAATGATACAGGCAGGGCTTGACTGGAACGTGGAGAAACGACTTGTACAATACAACTTAACTGATGGGGGCGTACGCTCATTCCCTAATCAGTACGTCTTGACTCGTCTTGACGATGAAAGCCCACTTAGTGTTGTTGGTAAAGATTACCAGTCAATACAAAATGTTGACGCCTTTGATATGTTTGATAATTTAACCTTTATTGGTGGAATGGCCGAATACATTAGAGCCGGATGTACAAAAGAAGGGCAAAAAATCTTTATTGAAGCAAAATTGACTGGCGATAATATAAGAATTAAACAAGGGGATGAAATAGAAAAGCGTATTTATCTGTGGAATGCTCACGGCGGCGATTCATTCAAAATATTCTTTGTTCCTTTTCGCCTAACTTGTCAAAATCAATTAACTGGTATGTTTACAGCAAATGTTTACAAGCAAAATACAAATAGTAAGAAAGAAGTTACTGGCGTTAGAATTATTCACAAAGGTAATGTACGTAACAAAATGGACGAGGCACAAAAAATTATCAATCAGGCAATAATTCATTTTGAAGCAGCGCAAGCAGTTTTTCAATATATGGAAGCAAAAGACGTATCGGAAACACAAGCAAAAACTTTCTATAAACTTTTAACTCTAACAAAAGGAGAAACAAACGGCGAAGTAACATCGACCCGCGTACATAATCAGCGCGAAGAAATGTTGACTCTTTTCAAAAGTGGTAAAGGAAACAGGGGTAAAACTCTATGGGATGCCTATAACGGCGCGACCGAATGGAGTGACCATAAACGGAGTTTGAAACACGATACAGAAAAGGAAGAAAACCGCTTTTTTGGGTCTGGTAAAAGTTTCAAGCAAAGGGCTTTGACACTCGCAACAGAAACCGTACACGGCAAAGATTTAGTACTACCTAACGGAATGCCACTTGTTAAATTAAAAGATTAATTTTAACCCAGAGGGACGGGAAGAAATTCCCGTCCCTTGTAATAAGTTTATTTTAACTATTGGAGGATAGGAAAAATGAAAGTAATAAATGGGAAAAATAGATTAAAATTTAAGTGGCTAACTGGCGATATGGACTGGATCGACCACGGAGGTACTTGGATATCAAAACGCTTAAATAATGGAGATTGGGATTATTGGCTTACAATATCAATTTGTAATATAGAATGTTGCGGGTCTGATGATAAATATCTTGTAGACTTGCAAGCAGTATCAATTGAGGCTGCTAAAGACAAATTAGAGGAAGCAATAGAAAGTTGTTGTTATGGTGATATAGAAATAGATGAAATGTTAAAAATTGAAGCTTTAGTAAGTTATGGGGTTACTGCTACTTTATGGAGTGAAACGGGTAACAATGCCTATAAACTATTAAAAGAAGCTAGAATACAAGCAACAGGAGCAAGTTCTATGTTTGGTTTTTATATGGACGGTCCTAAAAATGCTTTAGGTCATACGGGTTGGGATTTTATTAGTGGAGATACAAGTTTAGATAAAGTAAGACATTTATATTGAATAATATATAAAATTACTCCTTTCCTCCTATGAAACGGTTAGACTGATTTTTGTCTGGCCGTTTCTTTTATTATATATGTTCTACTTCCCCTTATCTGGCAAGCAAGAGCAAGAGAGTAAGTGTTACCCACTCCTAGCGATTTGAATGTGTAACTTCTACCCACCGGACCGCGATTTTTGGGTTTTCCCCTCCAGTATATAGTATAACATAAATATATGGCCGTGTCAAGGATAAAATGAAAAAAAATAAAAAAAGATTTTGCTTGACAATTAGATTTTATCTGTTAAGATATACGTATAGTTAAAAAATGGAGAATAAAAAATGATTAAAAGATTATTAAAAAGAATTTGGGAAAGTGTTTGGTTGCCATTGATCTTATTAAGCTTTGCATTGTTCTTATTACAATTGGCTTAATTGGTAAAGGTGTAGAATTAATAATTTGGATATCATAACAAAAAGAAAAATATTTTTTCTCTTGACATTGCAAGAAATTATGATATACTAGAGTTAGTAAACAAAAAAACTACTGGAGGGTAGTAATATGAAAACAGTATTTAATAATAGTATGGTAGCTCACGTATGGGCGCAACAGAATCAAGATAACGGTAGAAATTCTAATCATAGTTTTTACTTTGAAAGCGATATTATTTACTCTTATGGTTCGCATTTTCCTATTGCACGTTTTGTTGATGTAAATACGGTTTTGTTTACTACAGAAACCTATAGTGTTACAACGTCAGGTCACATATCACTAGTACGTCAAGCTCTCGATAGTAATATAAAAGTAATACACGTTGAAAATGTAAAAGCGGGGTCAATGGCTTATAGTGTAGAAAGTGACCATAAGATAAACGTTGAGGCAATGGAATATGAAATACAGGAACGTATTAATAAAGCGAAACGCGCTGTAAAATATGCAAGCTTTGAATTAAATTCTGCATTATCAGAAATCGAAAACCGTAAAACATACGGTAAACTATTCAAATTAAAACTTAAACCTATAAAAATATCTAAAGCAGATGTAGACGCGATACAGATAAAGATTGACCGCGCTCAAGTATTGGAAGAAATACGCGAACAAAGAAACAAAGAGCGAGAAGAAAAAGCAAGAGCAAAAGCCGTGTCCGATAAGATTAGACTTGATGTAAAATACAAAGGTGGCATATACAATTATTTTGCTTACTTGTGGCGTAATCATAAAGAGAAAACAGAAATAGAAAAGAAAGATGAGCAAGATTTTATAAATGCAAGATATAATTTAGATGAAAATTATCACGGAGAATACGCAAGCCCTATTCCTACTATGTTACGTGTCACTTCAGACGATGAATATATAGAATCAAGTCGAGGTGCTAGGGTTAAAAAACGTTATGGTATTCGTGCTATAAATTACGTAATTAAACAGGCGGCGACTATACAAAATGGTAATTGTTTACCAGTATCAATGCGCGTCGATGAATTCACAATTAATGAAATCTATAAGGATTATGTAAAAGTAGGCTGTCATAAGATATCAATTGAAGAAATTAAATTACTTAAAACAAAGCATAACTTTTAGAAAGGGTAAAAAATGGAAAAGGTTTTAATAACTGTATTAGGTGGCGTATGTGAAGTATACGCTTGTAATGAAAATGTAGAAGTTGAAATAATTGATTTTGATAACGAACCAAATGCAGAAATTCCACAATGGGCTATAGATAAAAGAGAGAAAAACTAGGAGTATATTATATGAATGGAGCCGGAGCAATATTTATCGTATGGCTTGTTATAATGGTCTTAAAATTCGCTTGTGATCTTACATTAACAGAATTAAGGCCGCAAAAAGAGAAAATAAAGAAACAACAATATAAAAATAGTTGGCAAGACTTTGATGTATCTGACGGCGAGTTATATTACTTTGACAATCATCACGACGACATATTTTAATCGGAGGATAAGATGAAAGTATATAAAATAGGAAAAAATAAAGCATTGGAAGAATTAAAAAATGAATTGACAGAAAATATTATAGAAGAGATTTACAGAGGCGATTATGGATATATTAGAAGTATCGTAGAGGAAGGTATAGAAGGATTAAATAATCTTAGTAATAAAGCCTTAGAACAAAAGTATTGGGAAACGTTTTCTTATAATTTAGAAGATGAATACGAACGAGGTATTGAAATTGTTGATACTATAGATAATGACGGCACTGATTCTGTATGTGAATCTTGTGGTAATCCTTGCGAATATGATTCTGATTTATGTTTATGTTCAAAATGCTTAAAAAATTCAGGACAAGAATAATATATAAAAATGAGGATAAGATAAAAGGTAAAATATTTAACAGACAACAAGATAACTTTTCTTTCCTCCACGTAGTAAGAAACGATTAGATAAGGCTCACCTCTCGTTTAATCGTTTAGACCCTATCGCTTCGGCGCGGGGTCTTTTTTTCTATTATATATGTTCAGTCTATCCTTAACTGGCAGCAAACGCAAACCGTAAGTGCCAATTCAATTCTAGCGAGTGTTCTGGTGTATCCCCCCTGACAGCAAACGCAGAGCGTAAGTGCCAAATTGATTCCAGCGAACAGTATGATAAAAATGGGCCAGGAAAATGAGGTGACACTTCTCCACTATACCCTAGTATACCATAACAATCAAGGTGTGTCAAGGAAAAGAAAATCTTTTTTTGTTCTTGACATTGGTAGAAAATTTGTTATAATAGGGGCAAGGATGAGGTAATGGTTAAAGTCCATTATGGAGAGAGATCAACAGGGTGAATTGGAATCCTAAACTCTGTCTTTCTATGGGTGTTACTGGTCAGCATACATCCCCTTCAATACACTATATGTTGTGGTTGGGTTTTATACAATGCCGAGAATTTTGATACCAGCATACAAGATATGGTATGTTTAGCAGAAAAAGTTAGAAATATTTGAGAATTTACTTGACTTTATAAGAAAAACTGGTAAAATAAGAGTAATTAGGTGAAAAACAGTTATAAAGCGAGAAAAATCGTTATAAATGGACACTTTCTGATAAAAATGGTTACAAAATGAACGAAAATGACAAAATTTATCGTAAAACTGAGCAAAAGTTCAAGAAATTGCGTGAAAAAGTGAAAACTATCGTTATTTATAATGGTTGGTGGATATCCTGTGCTAAGTGGATAGAACTAGCTGAAACGCTTTTAGAAAAAAAAGATCCTGATTTGTTGGCTTATAAAGAAGCAATGAAGAAAGAAAGAGAGACAAGACAATGAAATACACAAAGACGGAAGATTTTATTATAATTGTAGCAGTATGTATAGCTGTTATTTTTTGGTCAACTATGCTAGGGATATCATTTTATCTGGTAATCAAATATTTTGGGTAAAATGCTGACAAAACTAAAAAAGATTATTCTAATAGGGATTTGTATACTGATAGATGTTGCCTCTTTCTTAGTAGGGGTAATAATATTGCTAGGAATGGCGGCTATAGTGATACAATGCCTAAAATAGTGGTAAAAATGAGGGAAAATGTAAGAAAACGTTAAAAAAAAAGATACTAAGAGTAAAATTTACTCACGAAGCCAACATTGGAGATATTATGGAATCATTATCAACATCAGTTATTATCTTATCAGTTCTTATTATTGTTCATTTGGTAGTCAGAGTTTACGGCGAAAATCAAACGAGAAAACTCAAATTACAACATAAAATGAGACAAAATCAAGCTTCTCTTAATTCAAAATTAAAGGGTGGTACTTGGAAGCGTTAATTACCCTTTAATACTTCTTTCTTCTTACTTATGCTGTTCTTTGTATTGGGGTTATTACTAGGGGTTTTTCTGGAAGCAAAAAGCATTACTTTTCTTTCTTTTTTCGAGGTTAAAATGTTAATCGACGAGCTACAAAAACGATATCAGGCGGCAGTAGAAAAAACAGAGACTATGAAACAATTTACGGAAGGTAAAGGTGTTTCTGCAAATGTTATTGAAAACTTTCACTATAAAGATTGGAACATACCGTCTGTTACATTGGAAGAATGGGGTTATTTATTAAATACTTGTAAAGAATTAAAAGAAGAATTAGCCCGATTAGACAAACTTATCGAAGAAAACGAAGAATTAAAAGAAGCAATCAAAAATATAGCAATATTAGTAAGAGAAGAAATACGTGAATCTCAACACGTATATAATTCAACTCCTGGTACTATAATTAAAGAATTAAAAAGAGAATTGGACCGATTGGTAGAATATGGTTTCGTAGACGAATATGCAAAAGCAAAAGCAAATGAGTGATAAAGACGGCGACAAAAAGATAATTATAAAATAGAGAAAGATGAAAGTGTGTTTGTCCTTAAAAAATTTAATCAGATTTTTGGAGAAGATAAATTTCGAGATAAACCACTTAATATAGATGAATTTCTTAAAGTTTTATCCTTAGAAGAATACGAAGTATTTCGAGACAGAGCTAATACAGTGGAATTTTTCGTTGCAGATATAATCTATGAATTTGAACATAATGGATCAGATTCAGGAATAAGTTTCTTAAAAATGTTTTTCGCCAGATTAAAAGAAGCCCAAATTGAAGACTGGTTAGTATTTAAAGATTGGTTTATTAGAGAATATGATAAATTACCAATATAAAGGACTTTAAAATGACATCAGAATGGAAAAATGAGTATTTGGTAAAATTATACGGTGACAAGTGTGATGATTGTGGTCGCAAATACTTTATTATATACCGAGTTCCGAACCATATTTGGACAAAGATCAGTCCTAAACCAGAAACCCTTGGTGACTATATTGAGCATCAGTTCGGTGGAATACTCTGTCCAGATTGTGCAACACGAAAAGCTCGTGATATTGGCGTAACTCTTTATTTTGATGCCAGAGAAAGTTGGGATGATGTGTATCACGAAAACCAAGAATTAAAAGAGAGATTGGCCCGATTTGAAGCAGAAGAAATAAACGGACAAAGAGTGAAATGCTCTGCCGATTGCGGTTGTGAATTTGGTGTCCACGAAGGCGGCACTATATATTGTGATAAATGCCACGATGGATTACAGAAATATATCTGGGAATTAGAACAAAAATAAATAATCTTTTCTCTTGACATTGCCCGATTCTGTGGTAGACTGTATAAGTAAACCAAAGCTGATTAGAGAAAACATTAGAATGAATAACAACTATAAAAAAGGAGAACTAAAATGAGAACAGAATTTGAAATGAGTGAAGATCAGTTAAAAGAACTATTAGACTCTTGTAAGCCAGTAATGTATTTGGTTGCTGGCGGTATGGAGCCTAGAAGCCCTCAACAAAACGCAAACGATGCTTGGGATGCACTAGGTAAGGAAATGGGGTTTGATGGCGAAACTGTTGAACCGCTACAAGGTAAAGGTAATAGATTTTTTACTGCTGTGAAGATATAATATGATACCAACGTCAAAAGAAATAAACAATTTACCTGAAAATTTACGTTGCTACATTCACGACTTAGAAACAATCTGTGATCCTGCTGGAATGCTTAGACAAATTGCTGGATTAAAAATAAATCAAGAAGCTCTCGTAAATTGGAAAAAAACAATGGATGAAGAAATAAAAAAATTAGAAGAAAAATTAGCCGCAAAAGACAAAGAATTAGAACGAATAAACAAAGCCTGTGATATATTCTATAAAAATTCAAAAGATAATTCAAAATTATGGGAAGAAAATAGAAAATTAAAAGAAATAGTAAAATTTTATGCTTATAGAGATAATCTTAAACTTCAAATAATTGATGATGAATTGATAATAGTTGATACTGATAAAGGGAAAAAGGCTCGTTATATATTAGAAAAATTGGCCCGATTGGAGAATAAATAATGGTGGAGCTTACAGCAGACATTTTGGAAGAAATTATAGATAGTATGATTCACGCCCAAGACTCTGATGATTTTGAAAAAATAATAGACAAAATCTTTATCTTAGGATATGATAAAGGCCAAGAAATAGATGTTGATGAAATAAAAGAATTATGTGAAAAAATTGACAGTTTAAGAAAAGAAAATAAAAAACTAGAAAAAAGATTAGCCGCGAAAGATGTCGATAGATATATAGAGGGGTATAAAGATGGCTACGAAGACGGTAGACAAATTGCTTACGATAAGTGGTTAGAAATTATAAAACTGTTAAGGAGTAAGATTGATAAAAAGTCTCATAAAACAGGGTCGCCATTATTAGAAGTAAGAAAGTATTGGATTGGATATATAAACGCATTAGGAGAAGCAATAACCGAAATTGATGATATTTTTGAAGAAATGGCTGGTAATAACAAAGAGGAAGATAAATAATGGTAGACTTAGAAAGTGAAAGATTTTACATACGAGATGAGAATCCAACTCAGGAATATTACGTAGATTGGTTCGCGCTTATTGATAGAGAATCCGGCGATACCATAGCCGTTGGACAATCAATGATGATGCGTAGACTACGTAATCAAATCATACTTCAAGAAGGATTTGTGGATGCTTTGGAGGATATAGAGTGTGATGAGTGTTACGATACTGGATACTCTCTTGGTTTTAGAGAAAATGGTTCCTGTAATAGTTGCGGTCCTCTTTAATTGAATTATTACTCCAAAG